>Ga0209953_1000088_pt1 | contig 36488 bp, 36 predicted proteins | sample SalPonred_H2O_MG_FD_185713 | JGI IMG/M metagenome (GOLD analysis project Ga0209953, IMG submission 185713) | Salt pond water microbial communities from South San Francisco under conditions of wetland restoration - Salt Pond MetaG... | ecosystem: Environmental > Aquatic > Non-marine Saline and...
CCGATCCGACCGAGCCTGTCGACCCGACCGAGCCCGTCGATCCGACCGAGCCTGTCGATCCGACCGATCCGACTGAGCCCGTGGATCCGACCGAGCCTGTGGATCCGACTGATCCAGACGCACCAGCAGAAGACCCTGACGGTGGCAATACCGACGGTGGCGGTGGGGCTGGTGCCGGTGGCGGTTCTACCGGTGACGCTGGTGACGCTGGAGGTGGTCCCGGCGGTGCGCTCCCAGGAGTCCCCGGCGGTGACGGCGGTGGCCCGCTCCCGACTTCATTGGAGCCGACCCAAAACGTGGTCACCCCTGACTTCGTGACTCCTGTGAAGTCTGGTAGTTCCTGGACGTTTAGTTCACCGGCGGACGCCACATTCACAGTCACTCCTACGTTGTCCCTGGGCGATGAAGTGACTTTCAAGCCCGGCGAGACTGTTGACGTGCGTTACGAGGGAGTCAATCCTGGAGACCTGATCCAGGTCCTAGTGAACGGGGAAGCGCTGACGGTGGTTGCGGCACCTGAAGCAGAAGGTGGTTTCAGCTTCGAGATTCCCGAGGACGCCCAGCTGGGTGAAAATGAACTCACATTCGTGGTCCTTGACGGTGACGAGACTGTTCAACAGGCAATGGCTTTCGGTATCACTATCGTCACGGTGGACGCCATGACGCAGGTGAGTACAACGTTCCGTTACAAGGACACGTCGAATCGGACCCGGTTAGCGAAATGGCATCGAGGTCGGCTTGCGGCGCTAGCGGATAGCGTGCCACCTAAGGCGAGCGCCACGGAGGTGGCAATGACTGGGTACATCTCACCGGACGCGACTAAGCGTGAGCGTGTCCGGGCCAATAAGCGGCTACAAAATGCTGCGCGATACTTGCAGCGCGCGGGCTACACCGGCAAGGTGGAGACCAAGTTGGTCGAAACAGTTCGTGTAGCTAAGGCGCAGTCGATTGATGTGACTTTGACTGCGCGCTCCTAGACGCCAGCGGGGTGGGGGTTTTCCATGGCTGGGACTCTCACCCCGCTGGCCCTTACCAGCAGATTGGTTTGCTTGCGCCCTCTCCCCTGACCGTCCAGATGTAGTACTGCGCAGTCGATAAACTCACCGTAAGCGTAGGGGAGGTTCTTTGTGTTTAAGTGGCTTTTTCGGTTCGGGGAAGGCTCTGAACGTCGTCGCTTCGAACGCCTAACGAAAAAGGTAAATCGTCGCGAACAATGGGCGTCAGAACTTACAGACACCCAGCTGCAGCAAATGACCCGTACATTCCGGGATAAGCTAGACGCCGGAGTCAAACTAGATGACCTCCTGCCGGACGCCTTCGCTGTTGTCAGGGAAGCGTCATCGCGCATCCTCGGTAAACGCCACTTTGATGTCCAAGTGGTTGGTGCGTGCGCGCTGCATTCAGGTTGCATCGCCGAGATGCGCACAGGTGAAGGAAAGACACTAGTCGCGCTTATGACGGCTTATCTGCAAGCGCTCCCTGGGCAAGGGGTCCACGTTGTGACCGTCAATGACTACCTAGCGGCTCGTGACGCCGAACAAACCGGACGGGTGCAGCGCTTTCTTGGGCTCACAACTGGGGTCCTGTACCCGGACATGCCTCCAGAGGAACGCAGATTGGCCTACCAGGCAGACATCACGTACGGAACAATTAGCGAATTCGGCTTTGACTATCTTCGCGACAACATGGCCATGTCGCCGCACGAACAGATGCAACGTCCCTTGAACTTCGTTCTCCTCGACGAAGTTGATTCCATCCTTATTGACGAAGCTCGAACCCCCCTTGTCATCAACGGAAGTGTCAGCATTGGGGGTGAGGGCTACGAGCCGTACGCCACCTTGGTTAAGCACCTAACCCGCGAAACTGACTACACAGTTGATGAAAAGAAACGCCGAGTCGGACTTTTGGAACCTGGTATCGCGGCGGTGGAGAAGTCTCTCAATTTGGACAATCTGTACGGGACCCATAACGCGCGGCACGTCGGTGCTGTAACGAACGCGCTACTCGCCAAAGAGCTGTATTTGCGCGATAGGGACTACGTCGTGGCTGGTGGTGAGATTGTTATCGTGGACATGAATACCGGACGGCAACTCGCTGGTCGCCAGTTCAGTGAGGGCCTGCATCAAGCAATCGGCGCAAAAGAAGGTGTCGACGTTGATCCGGAATTCACGGTGTACGCAACAATCACGATCCAAAACTACGTACGTTTGTATCCTGTGATGTGCGGAATGACAGGCACAGCCATGTCAGCTGCTGGTGAACTCCACCGGACCTTCCACATCGATGTAGTTGAAATTCCCACGAATAAGCCCATAGTGCGCACAGATCACAACGATGTTGTCTTCGCGAACGCGGACGCGAAATGGGCAGCGGTGGTGGAGAAAGTTGCCAGCATCCACGCGACCGGACAGCCCGTCTTACTGGGCGTCACCTCCGTCCAGCACTCCGAACAGGTCTCTAAGCTCCTCAAGCAGCGAGGTATCCCCCACAACGTCCTCAACGCAAAGAACCACGCACAAGAAGCTCCGATTATCGCGGACGCTGGCGCCTTGGACGCAGTGACTGTCGCCACCAATATGGCTGGGCGAGGCACCGACATCATCTTGGGTGGCAACCCCGAAACGCGCGCCACGCAGCGCCTAACAAACACCTTCCCAGACCTGACACCACAAACATCCAACTACCAAGCCCAGTGGGCCAAGGCAGTGCAAGAAGAACAAGAAACCACCGACATCGCGAGGCAGCGGGTTTGTGAACTGGGTGGGTTATTTGTTCTCGGCACTGAACGTCATGATTCACGAAGGATCGACGACCAACTGCGTGGCCGCTCCGGCAGACAAGGTGACCCTGGAGAGTCCCAGTTCTACATAGCCCTTGATGACGAAGTGCTTCGCCTCAACCATGGCGAACGAATCGACGCAATCCGAAAACGACTAAAAGTGGAAGAAACGGAACCACTTTCCTCACGCGGCATCACGCGAGCCATTCGAACCGCTCAACGCAAAGTCCAAGAGCGCAACGAACACCAACGAGCCGACTTACTTAAATACGACAACGTGACAGCCAGCCAACGAAAAGCGATCTATCAGGAACGCCAATGGGTGCTCAACGGAGGCGACATCACCCCCCAAGTGCACTCTTTCGCCCTGGAAGTCATCGACACTCTCATCACCACCACCCGCCCCACCGCTGACCTGTCGTTGTGGAATGTGGACAATTTTCTCGCCGACTTGGCATACATCTATCCCCACGAGTGGACTCCGCAACGCATAAAGGGATACATCACGGATGGCCATCTCAGTGACGAAGAAGTGCAATCTGTCTTAAAGGCCGAGATCGTCGCTGACATGTACTCGCTGTATGACAAGCGCATCTCTGAATACGGCGAAGACACCATGAATCGGCTACACCGCAGCGTTGCGATCGCCAGCATTGACCGCCTGTGGCACCAGCACCTAATCGACCTGGAGTTGCTGCGAGATGCGGTCGGGTTGCGTTCCATGGCGAATAAGGACCCTTTTGTGGAATACCAAAGGGACGCCTTCCGCCTCTACCAGGTTATGCAAACCAACCTGAAAACGGAAACGGTGCGAGGTGTTTGGTACTCCACGCCCACCACATGGCAGCAAACACCACTAGTCATCCCCATTGTTCTCACTGGACCCGGTGAATCAGGAGACGGAGACGATGTTCGTCTTCGTCAAACACAAGCACCTAGTTCGGATTTTGGTGCCGGAAGTCCAGTGCTCTGAGCAATTGAGAGCCCGCAGGTCGCCTGCTGTCGTGGCTGGAGGACATCGATTCCGATAGTTAACCAGCCAACAGTTGGCGTGTTTTGAACATGCCAGCAAGATCTGGTTCGTTGGCCATGATGAGGCGTGAATATCTGCTCGAGAAGTTGTTATTCAGGACGAACTCTTCTCCAGCATCTCGGTCAGGGAGAAGTCCACGCTCCCACCGCAGCACCTCAAAGAACATTTTGATTCCCACAGCGTCATGCCCAGCAGCCTTCCACCTGCGTGCCATAGCAACTAGTCGTATGTAAACCTCAGGGTGGGCATGGTGGAAAGCTAAAAATGCTTCATCAATGGGGTCCGGGACGAGGGATAGTTGGCGCACTCGTGGATTACTGCTCACCTGTCTGTCCTCCTTCCTGATGTCTTGGTCTGATCAACCAAGGCCCCTCTTTTTGAGCCTGGCCTGTTAAGGCCGGGGAGATGGGCTACTGGGGCTTCCTTGATTGGGTGTATCGCTGTGTTTTGTGTTTATACGCCACTTTGGCAGTGACGTATTTTGTGGTGGACACGATGAGCGCGGCGACAATGATCCCTAACCTCACAGAGTTCAGTCCCCAGGTCGGGAATAGGGCCAACAAGGTCACCCCAATGACAAGCCCCCCAATGCAGATGGCCAGCCATATGCGGAATCTGGATCGCCGCGCTATCGACCATACGGCCGCTCCAGTGAGCGCAGCTGCCACCATCCCAGCCCCCGCGCCACCAGCCGGCGAGGCACCACCGGCGAGGATTTCGGCCCAGGCTCCAGCGATGGCCAGAGCTGTCACTACCGCCAGGGCTCCCAGTATTTGCACGATAAGTCGGCCCGTCCACGCCCACGCGAGGGTCACAATCAGGACTCCTGCCCCGATGCCGGCCCCCGGGGCGAAGGCCGTTGGCCCGTAGGTCGCTGCGCCGACGATTGCACCAACTCCCACGGCAGTCCCCACCACACCACCTCTGATGGTCCACGACCATGAGGCCCAGGTGTCGCGAACCACCTGGGCGCTACGGGAACGCGACTGGGTGCGGGTGAGCAGCCGTTTGGTTGCTTGTGAAATTCCAGACACGTGGGCACGGTGTCAGCCCCCTTCGCCACCTGTGGACGGTGACCGTCCGACTCTGACGTGGACGACGGTGACACTTTTACTTCCGCGTTCGTTACGCACCGCGGTACCACACCTGCAACGGAAGGAAAGCCCTCGCGGCGCCAAACCATGTCAACACACACTTCATCCCCGGTCACCTTGAACATCCAGCGCCTCTACACCACACCTGGTGTTCACCCCTATGACGAGATCACCTGGGAGCGGCGTGATGTTGTACAAAACAACTGGAAAACCGGTGAGGTCGTCTTCGAACAGCGAGGGGTCGAGTTCCCGGACTTTTGGTCCGTCAACGCCTCCACGATCGTGACCACCAAGTATTTCCGTGGCGCAGTGGGCACCGACAGCCGGGAGTGGAGCCTCAAGCAACTCATCGACCGCGTAGTGCTCACCTATACGCAGGCGGGCAAGGAGAACGGTTACTTCCGTACCGATGAAGACGCCGAGATCTTTGAGCACGAACTCACTCACATGCTGGTGCACCAGGTGTTTAGTTTCAACTCACCGGTGTGGTTCAACGTCGGCACAAATGCACCGCAACAAGTCAGTGCGTGCTTCATTTTGGCTGTCGATGACACCATGGAATCCATCCTCAACTGGTACAAAGAAGAAGGATTCATCTTCAAGGGCGGCTCCGGTGCTGGGTTGAACCTTTCACGCATCCGCTCAAGCAAGGAACTGTTGAAGTCCTCAGGTGGCACAGCCTCAGGCCCGGTGTCGTTCATGCGCGGTGCCGATGCATCCGCTGGCACCATCAAGTCCGGCGGCGCCACCCGTCGAGCGGCCAAAATGGTTGTCTTGGACGTAGACCACCCAGATATTGAAGAGTTCATTGAGACCAAGGTGCGTGAAGAGGACAAGATCCGAGTGCTTCGCGATGCCGGATACGACATGGACCTTGGCGGTAAAGACATCAATTCGGTGCAGTACCAAAACGCGAACAACTCCGTTCGCGTATCTGATGAGTTCATGCGCGCCGTGGAGACCGACGCAGACTTCGGTCTGGTCGGGCGCAGCACCGGCGAAGTTATCGAAACGGTCAACGCTAAGAAGTTGTTCCGGACCATGTCCGAGGCGGCCTGGGCGTGCGCGGATCCGGGTATCCAGTACGACGACACGATCAACAGCTGGCACACCAACCCCGAAACCGGACGGATCACCGCATCCAACCCATGCTCGGAGTACATGAGTTTAGATAACTCCTCCTGCAACCTCGCCTCACTGAACTTGATGAAGTTCCGCACCAACGATGGCGGCTTCGACGCCGCGACCTTCGTTAAGGCAGTGGAGTTCGTCATCACCGCAATGGAGATCTCCATCTCCTTCGCCGACTTCCCCACCGAAGCGATTGGTGACACCACCCGCCGTTACCGCCAACTCGGCATCGGCTACGCGAACCTTGGATCACTCCTGATGGCAGCCGGAGTCGGCTACGACTCCCCCGCAGGTCGATCTCTCGCCGCAGCTATCACCTCCCTGATGACTGGGGTTTCCTACCGGCGCAGCGCCGAAATCGCAGCAGTCGTCGGCCCATACGACGGTTACGCACGCAACAAAGACGGTCACATCGACGTCATGGGTAAGCACACCACCGCAGCCCACGACCTCGCGGCTGCGTTAACCAACGGGGCAGAGTTCATTGCCCCCGGCATCACCACCACCCACCCCGTCGCAGCAGCGATCGCCCACACCGCCGCAGCCGAATGGGACAACAGCATGCGAATCGGGCATGAATTCGGGTGGCGCAACGCCCAAGCGTCCGTCCTCGCACCCACCGGCACCATCGGCTTCATGATGGACTGCGACACCACCGGCATCGAACCGGACTTCTCCCTAGTGAAGTTCAAAAAGCTCGTCGGCGGCGGCTCCATGGAAATCGTCAACACCCAGGTCCCGCTGGCCCTGGAATCCCTCGGCTACGCGCAGGAAACAATCGAAGCGATAATCGAACACATCTCAAACAACGGCCACGTCATCAACGCCCCCGGCCTCGCGATGGAGCACTACCCCATCTTCGACTGCGCCGTCGGTGAACGCGCCATCAGCGCGACCGGCCACATCCACATGATGGCCGCCGCGCAGCCGTTCCTTTCCGGAGCGATCTCCAAAACCGTCAACATGCCTGAAAGCGCCACCGTCGAGGAAGTGGAAGACATCTACTTCCAAGGCTGGAAACTTGGACTGAAGGCACTGGCGATCTACCGCGACAACTGCAAGGTCGGCCAGCCCCTGTCGGTAAAGAAAGACACCAACGCCAAAGATCCGACACCCGCAGCGGAAGTGACACCTGTTGGTAGCGGGCCGCGTCGCCGTAAGTTGCCGGCACGTCGTACCGCCATCACCACAAGCTTCCAGGTCGGTGCAGCCAGCGGCTACCTCACTGTTGGCGAGTACGACGACGGTACCCCTGGTGAGTTGTTCACCAAGGTGTCCAAGCAAGGCTCCACTCTCGCCGGCATTATGGACGCGTTCGCGATCTCCACCTCCGTGGCACTCCAATACGGTGTACCACTGGAAGTGATCGTGTCCAAACTGCTGAACATGCGGTTCGAGCCAGCAGGTATCACTCAGGACCCGGATGTGCGTATGGCACAGTCCATCGTCGACTACATCGCACGACGCCTCGCGCTGGACTACCTGCCATATGAAACACGCGAGCAACTCGGTGTTCTCACCATGAGTGAGCGCACCGCCTCCTTGACCGGCGCATACAGCGCACCGGATCAAACCGAAATCGGTGAAGATGTCGAAGCAGTCGTTGCCGACAAGGAACAGGCACCTGTAGTTGACGCCACACCAAGCGCCAGTGAGATGCACGGTGCGGCGTTAACTATCGAAGCTCCGATGTGTTTCACCTGTGGGTCAAGTGCCCTCATGCAGCGTTCAGGCTCATGCTGGGCCTGCCGCGGGTGCGGTGGGACTTCCGGCTGCAGCTAAAAGTGCAGTTGATCGCAACAGATGCAACAACTCAGGACTAGAACCTGAGCGTCAAAACACCCCGAACTGTGGGCGGTTCCGGACCTTCGGAGCCGCCCACAGTCGTTGTCTGGCCTCACGAACGGGGGAGGACGGTCACGCGAGAAGGCGTGACCGTCCAGTGGCGTCGCGCAGGTTTGCTGCAATGGGGAGTATGGGGAAGTCTTCGTCGCCGAGTGAGTCGCAGATGTATGCGACCCCAGTTTCGGCGTTTGAAGATCTACGTGTAACGCACCCCCATTCTGTGCGTACCCCCACACGCAAAGTCCGTAAACCCGTCACAGCGTTGGATCCTGATCTAGCTGAGAGCGTGGATCTAGTGGCCCAGGCATTGCGGGAAGCGCACGCCGCGTTGACGGGGACGCCGGCGATGGTCACCGATGCTCACCGGGTGAAGCTGCAGCGGCTGATCCGCGGGACCGCCACCCAGCCAGGTGTTGACGTACCCACGTTGGTCGCAGTGATCGCATGGGCTCGTGACCATGATTTCTGGTCAGGCAAAGTGATTAATGTGGAAGGGCTGGTACGTCATGGTCCGAAAATTGCCCTGGATCGCCGATTCTTAACCTCTGGACGCTCATCTGCCGCATCTAATGCCCAGGCAGATGAGGAAGATGACTGGACTGTGATTCGTGTCTAGCTAATCCGCTCTGAAGAGCGCTAACCCCGTCTTTGAATCCTCCCCTCCCTAAAGGACGGGGCATCCTTCCTCACAACTGGGTGAGGGTGGGGTTAGCGAGTCGCCCGGGAAGAATCGGACATACCACCCAAACACCGCTATTTATGATAATCTACCCCCGTGAGAGGAATACGCGGCAGCCAGCGCAGGTGCGCGCGCTGTGGTGAATTCGCTGGCAAATGGCATGACTGCACTCGCCGGGTCGTTGCCGCGCGCCCAAGCGCACCCCGCCCACCAGCGGTCGTCGCCCCCAAAGCCCCCACCTCCACAACGACAGACCTCGCAGCGCCAGCGGAGCCTCCTCGGTTGCCGTCCGCCACTTGGACCCCCACCCGACTATCTGGCGCCACCAGGGAACCCGAGACAAAGGCGACCACCACCCCAGTGGCATCCCCATCAACACCCCACCGCCCAACACCGTCGAACACACCAACACCCCCTCACAGCCACGCGGCCACCTGGGAAGCGATCAAAGCAGGGCGCGTACCGAACGTGCCCTGGACACCAGTGGACACCATCCGAGAGTCCCGCGACCCCATCGCAATAGCCCAAGCCGTCCTAGAGAACGAACGCCCCAGCAACACCACAGGCAGCCGAGGAATGTTCGACGCCACCACCTGCCAAACCGCCGCGCGAATCGCCCGCACCGGCGACAGCTCCTCACACCCCACCTTCGTCGCGGACATCCACGCCCGCGCACACGCACCCAACGTTAATAGATGGATCACCCGGCGCCTCGAACTTGCCGCCAGCGAACCCATCGCAGCCTGAGCCACCGGTCCCTACCGAAGCCCCCCCCCACCCGACTGGACGGTTTCTGCTCTGTAAGTACGTGCCCAACGATGAGGTCGTTACGACCCATTCATGATCACGGCGATCTTCGGAAAATGGGTGTTCTACGCGTTCATCGCGATTGCAGCCCTTGTGGTGTACCGCGCCACCGGATCCGACCTGCCCGGACTTATCTCCTCTATATGGGTGCTTTTTAACCAAGCAGCAGACGCCGTGCTGGAAATCCTGGAATCCCTACTCCCCGGCACCATTAACACCACGAAGTAAGCGGACCACCTCTCATGATGGGGCATTCGCATGCCGTTTCCGGTGCGCTCTTATGGGTCGCCATCGCCCCCACTAGCGCAGCGGTCCTCGGTAGGGAATTCACCGTAGCCGAAGCGGCAGCCGGATCTCTCGTGTGCGCCGGCTCGGCGCTACTGCCAGACATCGACCACCCATCAGCGTCCGTCGCTCGAACCTTCGGACCCCTCACCCAAGGCATCGCCAAGGTCGTTAGCTTGCTCGCCGGCGGTCACCGACAAGGCACCCACACATTACTGTTTTGTATCGGCGCTGGCGCTGCAACTTGGGCCGCCACAACCTGGGCATCCATGACTGTGGTCAACGTCATCATGTGGTTCCTCATCGGCTTAGGGATGAAAGGACTGCGCATAGGTGCCAAAGGTGGGCTCATGGCGATGATCGTTAACGGATCAGTCGCAGCAGGAATCGTGTACGCCATCAACACTTGGATGCAACCGAACTACACATGGCTATGGGCCGCAGTATTTATTGGGTGCGTAGCCCACTTGATCGGTGACTCCCTCACCCCGGAAGGAGTTCCGTGGCTGAGCCCGATCACCCGCCGCAGATTCGCCCTCCCAGTCATCCCCCACACCGACCACTTCCTCGAAACCAGAATCCTCACACCCCTTATGGCTATTGGAGTTTTCGCCCTCGCCTGGATCAACTACGGCGAAAACTACGCCAGCCAACTGTGGGAGAAAGTCCCCTTCATCGGGTGACACGATCCGGGTGCCAATTCTGAGTATGGGCACGAAATTGCCAAATTTGGGCACGAAACGTGAACATCAATTGAACGACAAAGACCGTCCGCACGGGGGGTGTCTCATGAGATCATCGTGGGGTGGCCGATCTCTCATCCACCCCAAGTCCCGCCCGCACGGTGGTGGACACTCGAGTGGTGCCGTCGCGCCTCAGCGCGCTTCCACCTCTTAATGAAGTCGGTAAGCAGCGGTTCGCGGTCGCCGCGGTGTGCGTAGTGTTCGCTCCTGAGTTCCTAACTGACTTAACCCCACAGCAGTTTGACAGTTGGCATCTTGACCCGGATTCGCTGTTATGTGACGCCACACCGATATATGAAGGTATGTCCGCGCTTGAGTTGCCATTCACAGTGGATGCTGCTCGCATCGCCCGCGGTCATATACGTCGCTGGCTCGCCGGCCATGACGCCGAGACCGTTAACGCGTCAGCGCTGGTGGTCACCGAGTTGGTGAGTAACGCCTTCCGTCACGCAACGCCTCCGATCGCTGTTCACTACCAATACACCAGTGAAGGAGGGATCTTGATAGCGGTGAGTGACAGCAGCGCTGATCTACCCTCCTTTACTGCCCTCACCGATGAGGTAACAGCTTCTTTAGGTGCTGGGGGCCGCGGTATTGGTATGACTCATCGTTTCGCTGAGCGAATCGGGTGGATTCGTCGACCTGAGGGTGGGAAATTTGTGTGGGCGCTCGTGCGGGGATCATCTAGCCGCTCAATGGCGTCGTCTCCTGGGCGCTAGCGCGGGGATCATTTAGTCGCTCAGCGACGTCTTGTGTTGGACGGTTTCGGTGTGTTCTTGCTGCCCGTCCGGTCATGTGTCCATATGGGTGTATACGATCCTTCATGTAAGGCACGGTGCTCGCGGCATGCGGGTGCCTGCGAGGCATCAGGAAAGAAGGTCATGACGATGGCTGCGCGGAAGATCACCGTGACTGCGAGCGATAGGCGCGCTCGCGCGGAGTTGCAGGAACGGAATGCTCGGTCTCTGCAGCGGATGTACTCCCAACACGCCACAAGAATGCAAGAGGTGCATAACTCTGTTTTTCGTGAGTTGGAATCCATTGTCGATCCAGTGGAACGCTGGGCTGCGGTTAGAGCGACCACTGACATGCTTAATCAGATGCATCATGATCTTTTCGCTGTGCGTTCGGACATCGTGCGTGAGTTGCGTCATGACCACAAGATGGCGATCAGCCCAACTCGAGTTGTTGCCGCCGAGGAGCAAGGGATCACGGACGTATTAGGCATTAAGCGTGCCCGCGTTATGCAACTTCTTGCGGGTCGTGGGACCAGCAAGAGGGCCAGCGCGAAGAAAACCAGCGCGAAGAAAACCAGCGCGAAGAAAACCAGCGCGAAGAAAACCAGCGCGAAGAAAACCAGCGCGAAGAAAACGAACTGAACTTTTCGGCAGGTCGGAGCATCACGATGTCTGTAGGGGACGGGATAATGGGAACAGTTTTTGAAGCGAACGCACCCTCATCGTCAGTGGGGGTGGTGGTGGCTTTGCACGCCAACGCAGCAGATAACTCCTCTACCCTGGCTCACTTGCGTGAACTCATCGCGGATTTCACACACGTGCAAGCAACCGTTGTAGCGTCTGACGTTTCTCACACCCACACCACCACGTGGGTTCGCATTGAAGTTTGCTCCTTAGCGGAGGCGGCAACCGATATCCCCGCGTCCACCTACGACGGATTGTGTCTTTTGGTTCGGATAGTCAATGAGATGAGTTACGCCTCCCCCACTCTTACCGATCCAGCTGCGCTGGACGCACTGTCCTTAAGTCTCACACCTGTTTTGGATGCTGTGTCTCCATGACTGTCCTGTCATCAGATCACATACTGGACGTACTGCAACGTCCCTTCCCCATCATCTCCACTTCCCCCGACGTTGTGTATTTGAGCGTCCTTCGAGATCACCCGCAGGATCCATATCGCGCGGCCGGATCTGCCAGCGCCTTACGAATCTGGACTGATCCTGGCAAGTATCACGATCCGACAATTCGAAGCGATACCTATCTTTTCACCGCGACACGGGCCGCCCTATCGGACACACTCGCTGCACTTCCAGAACTAGTCGATAAGGGCCTAGTCTCCGCCGCAGACCCCATGGCTGCTGCCATCACCAGCGAAGGAGAACAGTTCTTAACTAGTCAAACACCAACGACAGAAGGTTGGGACCGGGCCCCACTGAATTCCATGGCGTGCGTGTATTTCACCACGGATGCGATCTTTGAAACGAAAGAGTTAGCAGAAGCCCTTAGCCCCTTGCTGGTGGAAAAAACTACACCGACGAACGTTCGTGTTTACGGACCAACCGACACAGATTTCACTGCGACAGCTGTATCTGCGACTCTGACGCGACTACGCATCACACATCACGGGATCCGCCGCCGCCCAGCAGATGTGCATCGTCGGCACTTACCTGCGCTGCCTGCGGACTTTTGGGAAGCACAAGCCAAGGGCGCTCACGAGGTACTGGACCGGCTTTTGCGCCGCAACCCGCTGTCGGGGAGAGCCGCGGCCTTCGACGCCATACATGAACGCATCCATGGAACGCTCGCCGACCATGTAGGCAGTTTCTTGACCGCGATGGCGCGTGTGTACGACGCCCGGCCGGGAGCCACCTACATTGACTACTGCATAGCGCGGTTCCCTAACTGGATCACTGACCTCGATGACACCTACCGCGGAGGGTCAGGGATGCGGGAACGGTTGCTGCGCTACACCAGCGCAAAAACCCGCCTTGAGCAAGACCTCGGGGAACACCTCGCCGCCACCGATATGCGTATCCAAGTGGAAGCGAAGTTAAGCGATAGGCAGTGGGCGGAGATACAAGAACATGTAGCCAACGGCCGCGACCCTGTCCCCTTCACGGCCTTAGGTTTCGACTCCACCCAGGACGCAGCAGCGACCATCACTGAGGACAACAGCGCCGATGATAGAAGTTTAAGTTTATCGCTGGCGGCCCAAGCCCAAATAACGAAAGCCGTGGTTGATGCCTCGCTAGCGTCGGAATTCACACTGGCCACCCACGACAGCGCCAAGAACTCAACCGCGGACGCTCTGCCATTTTTGGCTACCTATCTTGAACACTGGTGCAACATCTCAAAGGCGCAAATCTACGCAGCAGCGAACGTGGCATCATCCACGATGCGCTATCGCAGCAAAAAGACCTACGACGTGATGCGTAAGACCCTTTACGAGGTGTACCTGAGCGAAGGTGGGCGTTAACGGCCACTGGTGGCCATGACGTGTCTCGTGCCCCCAAGGCGAGGACTGGGGTTTGGGGCCCTGGATGGAATCCCCCTGTCGATTACGGCCGGCCCACGAGGCGGCGGGAATAAGTCCCTTAATTCCGTCCAGCCGTCCGCACCTGTCCACACCGATACATAACCTCGCAACGGTTCGCCAGCCACATCGGATGGCAACATCAAGTGCTATTAAGGAGATCGACCGGTCATGGCTAGGTTTATTGAGCGCATCAAGAATCGCACCGAATCGGGTATGGAAACGGCTCAGGTCATTTTGATCCTCGGCATTGTCGTGGGTTTGATCGCAGTCCTTTTCCCCGCAATCAGTTCAACCATCCAAGAGCGCGGACAAAAGGCTGATGCTTGCATTTCAGGTGTCAACATGGACAGTTCAATGTCCGCAGCTGACTGCTAACGCTGTCGTTCATTAGTCCCCGCGGTCCGCTCCTGGCTGCCTCACGCCAGGAGCCGTCCACACCTGTGTCGTGATCAGTGAAAGGTGGGTACATGAGCACTCCTCGCCGTCCTGAGCGCCCGTTGCCCGTGGTCGATGTCGCTGCTGCAGTGGCCCCCTCTGACCGTCCAAGTGGCGCCGAAACGTCAAGTACCCGTTACACCACCACTGGTGCCTTAGACGCGGGCCACCTGCTCACCGGTGATCCCTCTCGGTACGCGCACCTGGATCCACTGATCGTGGAGACGACCACGTGGGTGCAAGAGACGTTAGTTCGTGAGGGCGCTACTGATGCGATCACTTCCGCGCGTTCCAGCCCTACGGTGCGAGCGGAAATCACCGAAGCCATCGATCGGTTGGCGTTGCAGTACCTACTGGGAACGGGGTCGATCTCAGGGGAGGACCGCCAGCACGTTATCGCTAGCGTGATCAATGAGATCGTGGGATTAGGTCCATTGGAGCCGCTGTGGAGCGATCCGGGTATCACCGAAGTGATCGTCAACGGCCCGAAGAGTGTTTTCGTGGAACGAGGCGGCAAACTCACTGCCGCTTCCGGTTGCGTATTTCGAGATGCTGCTCATCTGCTGGAAACGTGTCAGCGAATATTGGTGCCATTGAACCGCAAAGTTGACATCAAAGATCCTCTCGCTGACGGGCGATTGCCTGATGGGTCACGAGTGAACATCGTGCATCATTGCTTAGCCCCTGGTGGCCCGATGCTCACCATCCGCCGATTCCCCGACAAAACTTTAGACATCAGCGCCCTGATGGATGTTGGTGCGGTCGATCCGCAGATGGTTTTGGACCTAGCGCACTGGGTCAAAAACAAAGCCACCATGCTGGTTGCCGGCGGCACCGGATCAGGTAAGGCGTTGGCTTTAGACACCTTGATCCCCACCCCACAGGGCATGACCGCTATCGGTGAACTGATAGTCGACGATTCCGTTTTCTCCCCCGACGGGTCCGTTGTGCGCGTCACGGGCGCCTGGGAAGTTCTCCATGAGCGGGACTGCTATCAGGTGGCTTTCAGTCACGGTGGAGTCATCGTCGCTGACGCCGAACATTTGTGGACTGCACGATTGGTGGGAGAAACCACGTGGCGCACCGTTACCACTACCGATCTCCTACAAGGCACATGGGAGCTACCACCTGTGCGCGCCGTTCAATACCCAACAGCGGAGGTGTCGAGCGATCCGCACGTAGTTGGGCAGATGCTGGGCGAACGATGGAGTAATTCCCATGGAAACGAACTGCCCGCGGAATACCTGATCTCAGATGAAAAGCAGCGCTTAGACCTGCTGGAAGGTGTGATCGCCGGAGCGCAGATGAGTCCGGAGTTCACCTGCCATGACCAACGGGTGTTCACCCACACGCTTCCTGTCGGAGCAGTTGAATCGTTGCGTCAACTCATCACCAGTTTGGGTGGATCATTCTCTGCCCCCCAACCCAAGAAGCGTATGTCGCAAGTGATGGTCACATTCACCATCGGTGCGCCCCCGTACCCGATCAGGATCACTGACATCACCGCGCACGACAGTGTCCCGGTCCGATGTATAACAGTTGATCACCCCGATGGGCTCTACCTAGCCGGTACCGCCCACACCCCCACCCACAACACCACCGTTTTGAACGCTCTTAGCGAGTTCATCCCCGCCCATGAGCGAATCATCACCATCGAGGACGCACTGGAATTACGTTTGCACCCCAGCAGGCACGTGGCCGCGCTGGAAGCTCGCCCACCAGATGCAACAGGGCATAACTCGGTACCCATTCGGTTACTAGTACGTAACGCTCTACGGATGCGCCCCGATCGCATCGTCGTTGGTGAGATCCGTGACGCCGCCGCCGTGGACATGCTGCAAGCATGCAACACCGGGCATGAGGGAAGTTTGTCCACCTTGCATGCCAACGGACCTACCGAAGCGCTGTCCCGGTTGCAGGTGATGATCGCCCAAGGGGGAGAAATCCCCGCCGACAAAGTCACCTGGCTCATCGCAGACGCAATCGACATGATCGTGATGGTCCGCCGCTACGAGGATGGTTCCCGACGCGTCTCTGGGGTGTATGAGTTGGGCTGGTCTACCACTCATCCCGACCGACTAGATGCCTTCGCGTTATGGCAGTGGGAACCCACAAGAACCCGAAACGGTGTACTGGAAGGTGAATACCGAAAAGTAGGAAACGTGAGCGAATACCTACGCACCAAGCTGCGGCTCGACACCGCCGACGCTGTGACGTGGAGTGAGCTCGGCATCGCAGACCCCAACATTCACCAGGTGGCGTCATGAGCGATGTCATGGTGATCCTCACCCTCATCTCTACCGGCGCTGTCATCATTTTCGCGGTGATCGGGGTGCATCGGTGGTCCACCTCCCGCGTCACCGCCGACACCACATTCACCCGCTCACTGAAAACCCACAGCACCAGCGGCAACGAACTCACCCCCCAAGATGACCTGGGATGGATGCCACCGACGTACTCCACGTGGCTGCGCTTGTGGACAGCGTCCGGCCGCCTCGCTGCCCACCGCCGCTCCCCCGGCCACATCGCCTTAACCATGGTCGTCATCGCGGCCGCGTTCGGTGTTGCAGTGTTCCCCGGCGGGTCCATCGGCGCCGTGATGGGTCTTTTCGGTGCGGGAATTTTCTACGCATTCCTTTCCCTGGGCGCCAGCAAACGCATCGCACAGATGGAAAAGCAGTTACCTCTGCTACTGAGCGGGCTGCGTTCCCAAATCTCCGCCGGCGTGACCCCACAAACAGCCCTCATCGACATCACCGACTCCATCCCTCAACCTCTAGGCGGCGAAGTAGCCATCATCCGCAGCGAACTGATCACCGGAGTCCCGCTCAACACCGCGATGGAGCGTTTCGCCACACGCGTACCCACCCGCCAGGTGCAGTTCCTCGTCGCCTCCATCGAGATCGCAGCCTCCTCCGGCTCAGATCTGCAGCCCCAACTAATCGTCATCGAAGATATCTACGAGCAGCGCTCCCGCATCGCTGGAAAAATTCGCTCCGCCCTGGCACTTGTCAAACCAACCGCCTGGATGGCCCAAGCCGCGCCCGCCTTAGCCCTACTGTGGACAATCTCCTCTGACCCCGCAGCCTTGACGTACTTCTTCGGCTCAGGATTCTTCATCTTCATCCTGGGCTGCGCCCTGTACGCAGTGGGCATCATCGTGGTGAACACCATGATGCGTTCCCTTGCAGCGAAAGCGTTGTAATGGGCGCATCAACAGTGGTGTTCTTCCTCACCCTCGCCGTAGTGCTGTCGGTAGTGGCGGCATGGACCCCAACCCCCTCACGTACCGAAATCCCCGACGGTGACGAATTCACCAACGCTCCCGCAGCTACCGGCCGATTCTCCGGCGCCACCAACGTCTTCACCGCACAAGTCGGTTTGCTGCTACCACGATCCTTGACCGAAGCGGCCAGCAAAGCCGAAGGCACCGTGGGGCTCTTGCGCCGCTCTGGTAACCCATGGAACGTAACACCCACACAGTTCCTGACCTTGCGCATGGGCCTGACCGGTCTAGGGGTCTTCGTTGGCGCAGCCCTTCCCTCCTTGGGCTACCCCCTACCCATCGCCGCGACGATCCCTGTCCTTGGCTTAGCCGGATACCTAGTGCCACGGGTGCTTTTGGACTCCGCCTGGAGTAAGCGCCGTAACGACTTACTGTTCGGATTACCTGAGGCACTAGACCTCATACGTATCGCTTTGGGTGCTGGCTACAACTTCACTAACGCTCTTAGCGAGGCGATGAGTCACATGCGTGAATCTGTCACCCGCACCGAACTACTGAGCACCGCCGATGCGATCAGGTCCGGTAAGTCCGTGGAGCAAGCCCTACTTGATTTACGAGACCGCTGCCCCACTGACGAAATAGACGCCTTCTGTCGCGCTGTTTTACAAGGAGAACGCATCGGCACTGATGTGTCCCGCACCCTGGAACACCAGGCAGCCGAAGCTCGGCGAAACTACGAACGCACCATTGAGGTTCGGGCGCAGAAAATGCAAACGTCACTGTTCATCCCCATTCTTGCGCTCTTGCTGCCGGCCCTATGTGTCTTCTTATTCGGCGCAGCTTTCGACTCCCTCATGCGCATGCTGTAATAACAGCATCCGGAACACAGAGTTGACACGGTGTGCACAAGGTGTTGACAGTGGACAGTCGGTCTTTGCCGAGCTGGTCACGGAAACCAGAGTCCGGCTTCAGTCTGCGCATTCAGGCAACTACTTCACCCAGCATCACATGGCGTGGAGCGTGTGGGACGCCTTCTGCGACCACCACCACCTCGACCCCGACAACCCCCGCGATGAGAACGTGGTCGCGTTCATCCGCTTGTGGCCTGGTGTCAGCCGCGTGAGCGGCTGAGGGAGCCCCCGTCCGTGAGGGCGGGGAGGAAGTCAAGCAGCCCTCGGCGGTGATACGTACCCGAAAACCGTCCAAAGCGGGTTTGTGGGTGAGGGAAGATAGATCCACTGGGTACCGTATGGGCTCAGGACGTGTTCGAGGTTGGCCAAAGGTAGGGGTAACGGCATGACTGGTTTGGGTCGCGCGCTGCGTGACCGGGGTGTGTGGAAGAAAATTCTGATCACTTTGGGACTTATTGCCGCGTATCGAGCTGGTTCGGTGTTGCCGATCCCTGGTGTGGATTACTGGGCGGTGAATCAGTGCATCTCCGCGGGCACCAGCAGTGACGCCTACACCCTCGTCAATTTGATTTCCGGTGGCGCTTTGCTGCAGTTGAGTGTTTTCGCGTTAGGGGTGATGCCTTTCATTACAGCGATGATTGTGATGCAGTTGCTGCCCTCGGTGATCCCAGCGTTGGATCGCATCAAAAAGGAAGGCCCATCAGGTCAGGCGCGCATTTTGCAGTACTCGCGGTATTTGACGGTGGGGATCGCTGCGTTGCAGGCGTTGGCGTTGGTGTCGTTGGCTCGGGTGCCGGGAGCCATTTTTCCCACCTGCACGTCAGAGATCGTGCCCAACCGGTCTACCTGGATTTTGCTTGTCGGCGCTTTAGTGGTGACGTTGGGCGCTTTGCTGGTGATGTGGATTGGGGAGTTAATCGCCATCCATGGTGTGGCGAAGAGCGGCATTTCGTTGTTGGTGTTCGTGGGTATCGTTTCAGTGCTGCCGGACACGATCTCTGGGGTGTACGCCACCAACGGCTTAGCGGCAACCGCCGCTGTTGTTGGTGTCGCTTTGGTGTTGCTCATTTTTGTGGTGTGGATTGAAGCTGCCCAGCGCCGCATACCCATTCAATACTCCTCTTCTAGCGCGTTGCGCACCAGCAGCGAAATGGACACGTATCTTCCGTTACCGATCAACGCCGCCAGCGTCATCCCTGTCATTTTCTCCTCCAGTTTGCTGTTTTTCCCCGTGTTCCTCGCCCAACTTGTTGGCGATCCGGACAATGCGGTGGCGGTGTGGATTTTGCAGGACTTCTCCGACCGCAACGGTTTATGGCACATCATCGTGTTGGCGGTAATGATCATCTTCTTCGCATTCTTTTACGTGTCGGTGACATATAACCCGTTGGAGATGGCCGATGACATTCGTGACGCGGGAGGGTTCGTACCTGGTATCCGTTCTGGCGCGGAAACGGCAGCGTATTTGCGGTACGTACTTATCCGTTTGACCACTGTGGGATCGATTTATTTAGCCTCCGTGGCGATCATCCCCGGGGCGGTGGCCGCTGATGCTTTAGGCGTGGGCACCCAACTGGCGTTCTTGGGCACCAGCATGCTCATCATTAGCCGCGTCGGATTGGATTCGGTACGCGAAGTGGCGTCGATGGGTGACCAATACTCCTACTCGCGCCTTTTCGGTGGCGGGAAAGATCTATTCGCTAGCAGCGGTGCCAGCGGCCGCGACGGGTAACACCTTCCCGGGGCCACGCACCGGGCGTAGGGCGTGTGTTCCAGCGGGGTGCCCTGCGAAGAAAGAGCATCGGCTCTTCAGGGCCGTGTCGTGGACGGCCGAGAGGGATCACCTGAACGGTCCACGTTTTGTGCGGTGTGGGTGGCGAGTTCGGGTACGGCTTGTTCCATCTCCACAATCACTAACGCCACGTCGATGGGTGCTGCAGGGGGGCTCATGGGGTCTGCGGGGTAGGCCGAGAACACCACGTCGCTGCCGGCGGCGTACGCGATTTGGGCTTCCATGAGCACCTGGGAAGTCCCCGTGGTCGCCGAATACACCCGTGGGATGTCATCGTCGGTGGTGCGAAGTTTGATCCAGGCGTGTTCTCCGTCGAACTCCACCGCAGCAACTTTGGCGTATCCGAAAATTTTGTTCGCTTGTGTATTTGCTGCCGCCATAGGTGTGATCATGCCTGATGCGGGCGTTTGACTCATCTGCCCACACTTTCCACCGCGAACCGTCCACACGTGGGGTGCGCGGTGAGTTCGCTGCGCACTGTCCATGCCCACACGCTGGGACACCCTGCGGTGAGGAGCAGGTCAGGTACCGGGGCGTGGAAAGTGTCCTCCGTGGCCGGGTCCCGGTCCCCAATGTCCGCGCGGGCCGCTAAGCGCTCGCGCACATCACGGGGGTGCACATGCACATGAAACACACCCCCCGTGGCTGCCTGGAGCGCTCGAAGTCCCGGGCAGGTAAGAACCACCACCAGCACCTGTGGGCGGTGCAGCGCCAAGGATGTGGGGAGCACCGGGGTGCCGTAGCGGGCGCCAGCGAAGTGATCCGTTTCGATGAATCCACCCGCGTGGGCGCGGGCGGTGAACTGCTGGGGGCTTAAGAAGTCGTAATCCACTCCGGGTGTTTCCCCCGGTCGGGGTGCGCGGGTGGTGCAGGTGCGTACCCGCATCCACCCGAATTGGCGCACCAGTTCACCTGCCAGGGTCGATTTGCCTGACCCGCTAGCGCCGGTGATCACCACAACATTCACCCCCTCACCCCACCGCACCCCACGGCCAGATCTGGACGGTAAGCGTGGGTGGCACGCGCGCCCACACGCTTACCGTCCGCAGGTGGCGTGGGTGGCGCGCACCATCGCACACATGGCCCACCCACCTGCTGCTCGATCACGCGTGGATGCCACCGGGCCCCTGGAGCGCAGTTCCGGTGCTAACGGCGCTGCCATGCGCGCGCCAGCATGCGGGATTGGCGGCGAGCAGGCCGGTGGCGTGCTGGTGGTTGCGACCGCGACGCTTATGGCGCTGGTCAGTGTTGCTGCAGCGTTGATGGTGACCCATGGCTGGGTGGTGGGTGTAACAGCAGCGTTGTGCACCGCGCCGCACCTGTGGGTCCGCAGGCAGCGTTCCCGGGGGATACCGGTGTCCCATGGGCTTATCGCCGCGAGCGCCACCGCGGGGGTGGTGGCCGCGACAGCGGTGGTGGCCGTGGCCGGGCCCGCGCCAGTGGCGCTGGCCGCGGGGGTGCTGGTGGCCGCGGGCATCACGATCACGCTCACCGATCTACGCGGGTGGGTTATCGCTAAAGAAACGTGTTGGTGGGCTGGCGGCGTGGGCGTGGCCAGCGCGGTGCTAGCCCTCATGACGGCCAGCTCGGTGCTGGTGTGGACACCAGATGTGCTCGCCGGGGTCGTGATCGTGGGCGTCAACGCGGTATTGGTGGTGGCAGCGGGGGTGTCGTGGCTGGTGGGTTCGGGGGGTTTTGGGGATGTGCGGTGGGTGGTGGCGGGGTGGCTTTTGACGAGCTGGTGGGTGGATCCGGGGATGTGGGGCTATAGCTGTGTGGCGGGGGTGGTGGTGGCGGGGATCGTGTGGCTAGTTCGCCGGCGCACCTCGGTGTTGACAGTTGATGGCACCGCCCCGCGTAGCGGGGTGTTGCCTGCTGGCGGGGTGTATGCGGTGATGTACCTCGCACTAGCAGGCGCCTCTTTGCTCACCGTGTTGGCTTAGCACCTTAGCTGGCCTCACGAGTGGAACACGGGGGCTGCGGGGCGCTGGTGGGTTCGATGTGGGCCGCTGGTGGTGTGGGTGCGTTAGCTGGCGGGCTGGCTGGTGTGTTGGCTGGTGTAGGCGTGAATCAACGGGGTGAGGACTTCTCGTTGCCAGGTGAGCACCTCGGTTAACAGTTGCCCCACATCAAGGGGTTGACCGGGGGTAAACGTGGCTGCCGGCCCAGCACCCGTGGCAGCAGCACCCGTGGCAGCAGGGGTGGGCGATGTGGTCGTGTTCGCGGGCGGGGGTTGGTCGAGTCCGAAGGGGTCATCGCTCAGTGCGCTGCTGCGCGGGGTGGTGTGTTGTTCGCGTTGCGCTATGGGTTCGGGTGCGTTGGTGGACCACAGATCCGGCTGCTGCGCCGATCCCCGCGGTGAACCATCGTTTCCCAGGGAGCTCCCGTGTGAGCCTTTCGATCGACCACCTGCCGCAGGAACACCCGAACGAACCCGGCGCGTCAACGCCACCCACGTCAAAGCATCCACCCGATCAAACACCCACATCCCCGTCCCCGGACCCCGATCCACCAACCGGCCCACCAACCGGCCCGCCCGCGCCGCCTTACGCACCGCCTGCACACTTACCCCCGCCGCATCTGCCACCTGCTCCGAGGTCCACCACACACCACTGTCCACCCCCTGAACATCCACACCGGCATCCTGACCCACCAGAACCGACACCACACACCTCCACACCCCACGCCAACCCCCCACGCCAACCACGGACAACCCCGGGTAACCAAGGGGGAACCAACACCCCCACCCTACCCCCAAAAAACCGGACGGTTTCCCCCACAACACCCGAGAGAAACCATAAGGAAACCCATGGGAAACCAGTTTCCCTTCTGTGTTGTGGGGTTTTCGTGGGGAACTATTGGGTGTTCTGCGTCATGTGTGGCGCGGGTGTGGGTGGTGTGTGCGTGGTGTGTGGCGCATAGGGGTGTGGGGGTCCCCTAGGCTCCCCTGGGTCACCGTGGGGCTCGAGCGGGATCTGGGTGTGGATCTGGGGTGTGCGTGGGAGTTTCGTGTTTGTGTGGTTGTGAAAGGGGGTGGGTGTGGGTGCTGCGGTGTCGATTCGGGCGTTAGGGCGGTATTCGCAGGTCTCTGAGGGCACGTTGCGGCGCTGGGGGGTCAGTGGGGGCTGGCTGGGTCAGGTACGTGGCGCTCCCCTGGGGATGTTGGTGGGGTGCGTGTGGCTGGCCCGTGATGGACATGGGGCCGATCCGCGGGGCGTGGGGGTGGTGCCGGCCCTGTGGTCACGGGTGTGGGTCCCGGGGCGGGTGATCACCCCCAGCACCGTCGCTGTGACCCACCAGGGCGGCTTTTTCACGTTCACCCCGACCGTGGCCGGTGAAGTGGAAGCCCTGATCACCGCCTTAAGGGGAACCGCGCTGGTCTCCGGGCTCGGGGCGTGGGTGGGGGCGCTCAGTGCCCTGCCCATCACGATGACAGCTCTGCCCCGAAGTCACTCACCGCGAGAGCACTGATGGTCACCTCCCTGCCCCCTGTGCCTGCCCTACAACCACCCCCCCCGGGTGGAAACATGTGTGAACACACGTCACCGTCGTGGCAACGAAAGTGAACACTCCTCGGCGTGTCTGCCTGGTCCCCGTCGCCGGACGGTGTTGGGTGGGCTCATGGCTACCTCCCCCGCACTGTCGCTGCGCACCATCGCTGCGCAAGTTGGCCGCAGCCACACCTTGGTCCAACGCCTGATCACCACCCACCAACTCACCGACTGCGACCCACACATCCAACTAGCAGCCGCGCACCTGGCGCTGCGCCGACGCATCCCGGCGCCCCAAGTCGCCCACTGGGTCAAATCCCAAACACACCTACCCACCGGCGGTTTCTTGGTCTACACCGGAGACGATGCGGACCTGTGGCACACCGACAACCTCCAGATGGTCGCAGCGCTCATCGGAAACCCCGAGCTTGGTGAAATCACGGTGATCCGGGTCGATTCGCTGACCTACCGATCCAAGCCGACCACCCAGGGCGTGGCCGCATGAGACTTCTTCACTCCCCCGCGAGTAGAAGGGAGCCGGCGACGGTGACCTAGGACCAAAAAAAGACGGCACCCGTGCGCGAACACGAGTGCCGTCTGCAAGCGAGGGACCTGATGGCCTCCCACATCACGCAATTCCCAGGGTAGGCCACCAGGTCCGGCGAACACAGCAATTGGACCGGTGTGGTCGGCAGGTGTGTCGAGTGCGCCCTGAACCTGGGAAAGGACGACGCATGGTGGGAATCCCACCAAGGACCCAGCCTCGGCTCATGCCCCCCTTTGTGCGTGATCAGGCCCTCACCGGTGAGGTGCTGGCCCACTTGGCGTGCTTGCCCGATGAGGGGAAAGTGCGCGCTAAGACCATCGAGGCGGCGGTGTTGCTGCTCGCCCACGACGCGATCGTGGAGATCGACACCGTCGACGGGCGCGGCTACGCCACCGTGGAACCTGCCGATCAGCTCGCTGCGCGCACCGGAATCTCCGAAAAGCGGCTACGTGAAGCGCTGCGTCACTTGTGCGCGGTGGGGCTGTTCACCAAAACCGCTGGGGTGTCCTTGGGGGACACGGCCGGGTCCGAGCCGGACTGGTACTGGTTGAGGACGATTCCGGGTGCGTACGTCCCGGATGCTCAGCCGGTGCGTTTCGCACCTGGTCAAAACGGCCGGGTGCATTTATCCACAGGGGCATTCGCATCTAGCCAAAACGACCAGATGCAAAGTGGGGCGCCCCTTACAGATCAAAGAAATTCCGTCGACATCGAACAGCCAAAACGACCAGATGTTGTTGTTTGTTCTACTCCCCCCTCGCATTCGGTGAAAAACAACACCACAACAACACACTCGGTCGAAGCGGCGGTAAGCACCGTGGCGAACCTGGACTCCTACCGGCCAGTGACGTGGTCCGATGGGTCACTGATCGAAGATGAACCGCTGCGAGAAGCCTTGATGCTCGCCGGCTTCAAAGGTCGCCTGGTGCCAGAAGTAGAAGCAGCTTTCCGCGCGGCTGGGCCGCACAGCGTGCAATACCTCGCCTTGCAAACGTCGCGAGGTAAAGGCCCCGGCTGGATGGTCAAAGCATTGAAGGCGTCCGGTCCGGCCGCGATCTGGGATGCCTTCCCCGCCGCACCTGGTGGCGCAGCGACCAGCGATGTCACCGAGGTGGATGTCGGTCCACGCATGTGGGTCACCGCGCACTGCGGCGTGTGCGATGCGCTCTCTCGCCGCTACATCGACCCCGACGACCCCCAACGCATCCAGCGTCGATGCCCGCACTGCCACGACGACCTGCTGGACGAGATCCAGCAGCGTCGAGCCGCGATCCACGCAGCCAGCACCCAACCCCCGGCACGCGTTGTCGGGGAGAACCCGTTCTAAACCCCCTACAAGGAGCCGGTCATGGTGTACACCCCAATTGATGAACTACCCACTCCCCCGCCACAGCGCCCGACGGTGCGCTGGACCGACGCGGCCGGACGCGAATCGGTCAGCCAAGACACCCCGGACACTCCTGCTGCCCCGTCGGTAGCGCAGAACTACCTGCAAGCGATGCGCGAGCAGCTAACGGAACTGCGCGGGCCAACGGATCGCGACGACCCCCGGCGAGCTGCAGCGATCGCTCGAGCGCGCACCGAACGCACCCACCCCCACCAGGTCGCCTCATGACCAACACGTGGGTATCGGTGGATGCGGTCGTGGTGCTGGTATTGGTGATCTCGGTGGCGGTGGCGGCCGGGTACTGGTGGTACCGCTGGGAGATGTGGCTCGATGCCCGCGCCCACGCCGCACTCGATAACACCACCTACTCCCCCGCGGTGCTGGGTGCGCCCGTTGATACGCACGCCACGGTCATCGATTTGGCTGCTGCGCGCCGGCAGCGAGCGATGCAGGCGGCGTCCTCGTGAACGCGAAGTTAGATGAAGCACACGCCAGCGCGTTGGCATGTGCGGGACGCAGTGATGTGATGCAGCACCGCGACTTGGACTCCTCACACGTGCCCACCCGTTACCGGGCGGAGCAGCGCGCACTGGCGGTGTGCGAGCGGTGTCCGATGGTTCAGGCGTGCCGGGAGTTCGCGCTGCGCACCAATGTTGATGGTGTCGCCGGTGGCCTGACCCGCCGGGAACGTATCGCCATCAACCCCGAGGTGCACGATGTCCCTGCACTGCCGGTGGTATTGACCCGAGCGGTCCCAGACGAACCGGGTGCGGACCTGCCAGACTACTTCGATAAAGACTTACGGCGGTGTTCGTGTGGATCGTGGCACACCTCGCAGCGTCCGATCTGCGTGGTGTGCTGGCGATATGAGAACAAGATTAAACCTCTGCGACTGAGCGCCTAGCCACTGAACAGCTCGCGGCGCCGTTTTAGCTGCGTCGCGAGCGGCTGGAGCTCACCCCAGCAGTTCTCCGCGTCGCGGCGCGAGGTGATGCGCGGGTGCCTTTCTTCGCCGCTTTACCCGACGTCGACTTCGAACGGCCCGACGTTTTCTTCACCGCGCGCTCCACGGCACGCGGATCATCCATCACACCTCGGTCCACCAAAAACGCCACCAACGTCGCCTGCACCACATCGCGAAGCGTCCCCCCGTGGGCGCGCACATACTCCTCCAGCCCCGCCCGCACCTGCGCAGACAACATCACCGACGTCAACTGCCCCGGCGGACCCGCCACACCCGCAGCCGAGACCACCTGCGCACAACCCACCGCCCCTGAAGCTAACTGCGTCGAATACAACTCACGCCCCACCTGACACCTCCGCACCCCTAACGCTGTTCACCTACTGAACACCCCCTGACACTATAAAGCCAACAAGCCAGCCAACAAGCCAACAACACAGTCATACATATATATATATGTGTGTTTTTGTTGACTGGCTGGTGCCCACAGATAGCCACCCACGTAACTGTTCACGGGGTGAACACCAGGGTGCGTGTGTGCGTATGTTCGCGACGAAGCCACCACCGGGGGTCGAATCCGGGACCTCGTCCCTTCCCAAGGAGAGAACCGAAAGGCGCTAAGCCAACGGGGCTATGGCGGCGAAGGTGTCCGCGCGGGCGGTCGCAACGGGGGAGAAGCTTTATCCGCCCGCGCGGACACACCATCAAGTATCCATGGTCACGCGCACCACCTGTGGACGGTCGGTGGAGTCGTCCACGCCCCCACCACGAAGCCGGGCAGGTTGTTACGTATCAACCATGAAGCGTGTACCCGCAGGCCAACCCGGCGGTGGGCAGTTCGCCCCCGACCCCACCAAAGCCCGCCCAGTCATCATCACCCCGCCGGGGAACTATGAGCAGCGGGTACGTGGGTATGAAGCCCAAGGGGTGTCGACCTCGGACGCGCAAGCGATGGCCGACGCCGATGAACGTCTGGCTGCTGACAATGACGTGAACCTAGGTCTCCTTCCCCCGCATCCGAACCCCACCTGGAACAGCAACCGGCTCACCGGGGCCACCACCAGCGGGCACACTGACCCCATGGGCGAGCAACTCACCACCGCCAACGCGCAAGAAATCCTCAACGCCAACGACCTGGACTGGATCACCCTCACAGACGTTGCGCCGCTACGTGGGTGGCGGTTCTCCCTTTCGGGGTCGCTGGAGCATTCCCGTGGAGTGTCATGGACCGGCACCCTCACCCACCCTGATCACGGCACCTGCATCGTGGAAAACGACGGCGACGGTGGCGCCAACTACTACGGCGGTGACCGCAGCGCCCAAACCGCGTTCCATGCTGCCGCCGAGGCAGCGATCGACGGGCACTACGAGCAGGCCGACCTCGCTCAACTCGTCGTCGAATCACTCGGGGACCGCAACTAGAACGGGAACTCCTCATCCCCGTCGAGCGCGGCAAGCGGATCGATACTGGCATCACCACCGGGCAACGCGAAACCCGCCTTCGGGTCCACTCCCCCATGCTCGGCGTTCGCTACGACCGCCGCTTTCGCGGCCTTGGACTTACTGAACGCCTTGCCACGGGCCACCGTGAAGCGGTTACGCGCTGAGGCATCCAACGGTTCAGGTAAACCGGTCTTGGTGTCCTTACCCATTCCGGTGCGGATCGTGTGCATCCACATGAAATTCGCCGCCCGGAACGCATCGAAATCGGTGAACGCCGCCACCATGATCGGCGCGCGTGTCACCGCCAACGGTGACACCGGCCCCACACACATAAACGGATACACCCGCGGATCCAACGAATCCGGCGGCACGAAGTTGCGGTACAAACGTAAATGATCACGATCATCCAAATGTTCGGCGATCTTCTCCAAATCCGGGCCCGCTAACCCGTAACCAATGATGCGGATTAACAACTGCTCGAAGATGTCGTTATGCAAGCCACGCGCCGCCTGCAAGATGTAGAGAAAACCCAGACCGAACTTTCGGAAATCCTTCGCATACCCCGCTAAGTCATTACTGAGCGCGTTGATCTCCGGCTCGCTGGAGGAGTTCGCCGGTGGGGCATACCGCCACGCCTCATCCACGACAATCATCGTGTTCAAATTCCGGCCCTCACGGAAAAACTGCTCACTGGTGGACTTCAACGACGCGAACACTTGCCGCAAGATCGCCGCCTTAATCGCATCGGCATCCAAAATCGCCAACGCTTCCTGCGCCTCAGCGCGTTCACTATCACCCGTGAGGGCTTCCAGCCACGACGTGGACCGGGTGCTCATATCCAGCACCGTGTATGGGGCAAACCCGGTGCCCTCGCTGGCGGAGGAATCAAACGCACCCATCAACACCCCACGCAGCGGATACCGCTTACCCCCAGCAGGGTTATGGTCGGTGAACAAGTTATGGATCACCGAGAAGTACGTCGACACTTCCGCGCGGCGCACCTGGTCATCACGGATCTCCACCAACGCTGCCGTCAAACGATCCTGACGATCCTGCGCGGCATACACCCGACCCACCGGACCCGGAGCCGACACCACCGTAAGCACCTGAGAGAGCAACTCTTGCGCGTCGAGTTCATCCCAGTCCTCAATGCCGCGCAGCGCGCGCTCAATTTCATCCATGAGCAACTCAACGGTCTCTGGGCTCATCTTCATGATGTTGCGGGCGAACTTCGTCTTCCCCAGCAACGACACGAACAGCCCCGGGGACCGCTCCAGTTGCAGATCCTCCGCGATCCGGCGCACCTGCACCGCCCGACCCATCTCCGCAGCGAAGCCTTGCACACTGAACGGCAAACCCGTCTCCGACCCGAACTGCCCCTGCGGGTCCACCACAATGAAACCCATCGAGGTGTGCCGGAACATGCTCGCCAACACGTAGCTGGCCATTGCGCTTTTGCCGGACCCGGAATTACCGAACACCCCGAGCGCGAAACCACCTCGCGTGCCGGTGTAATCCGGTAACGCGAACGGCACTGTGATCGCCTCACCGCGCATCGCCGGACCCAACAGCGTGCCCACAGCATGCAAATCACGGCCCGCAGCCGAATACACCAGTTCGGCGACCACGTCGTTGTCGACAACTTTGATCCCCGCACCCGTAGCCGGGGACGTCGATAGGCCCGCACCGGCAGCAACCCACTGGCTCTTGGTGTCGCTGTAGCGGAAACACGATTGCAATTTCACGCGCGCGGCCCGGGTGTCACCCGGATCACCGGTCATCCCCTCGATCGCGCCGTCCTCACGGATCACCCCCAGCAGCGACGGGTTGGCGTGGAACTGGTTAGTGGTGATCACCGAGGTGACCACCACTAACCAGTTCCACGGGTTGGCGTGGAACTGGTTAGTGGTGGTCACCTCGGTGATCGTGCCCAACGCCAGTTCGCGCACCGAGGTGCCGCTGGTGGTGGCGATGGGCTGCTCCACAGCCAGCAGTTGACCGACGAGGGAGTCGTGGGTGGCTTCGCTGGTCACGTCGATGACTAACTCATTGTTGGTCGAGGGGGAACCCACGACGGCGATTCGTTTCGCCTGATTCATCGCATCGCTCATGGCAAGGGGCCTTCCTTAGTGGGTTACCGGCTCGCGCCGGGGGTTCGGTAATCGGTGAGTAACCAACGCATGTAGGACTCCGCGCCGCCGTCACCAGGGTGCGCAGTGCGCAAGTGGTCCACCAGCCGGGCTCGCAGCGGTGTGATCGCTGGTGACACTCCCTTCGCGAGAGTGTCGGCGAGGTACTGGGACATGGGCTCTTGCATATGTGGCCCGGCGGTGTCCCCGACCACCACCTTCACCAGGTCACGGGCCGTAGGGATCGCTTCCTCAACACTGGGGGTAATGAACTCCATCTTCACCGCGGTGATCGACCCGGCGGGTTTCACATACGTACTCATCACCCGCTGCTCTGCGGAAGCGCGCATGGCGGGACGAAGGGCCTCACCGAGGTCGGAAATGAGTTGTTGTGCGCGAGCCCGTAGCCCACGATCAACACCAGCGAATGCACCATGATCATCATCACTGGCCCGAGGCTGCATGTTGACGAACCCGAGCTGTGGCAGGGGTGCCAAAAACTCCCCCGGCTCCAACACCACCGAGGCTAGTAGTTTGTCCGACAGCGCTACGTGTTCCCCGAGTTGCTGTTCCCAGGTCTCGGCGAACACTCGTCCGGTGTCGGCTTTGCTCAACGCAATCACCGGGCCGGTCGCGTCGGTGATCCGCCGTGCCCCCGCCAGAGCCCTCTCATGCGTTGCCTCGACGACCAGTTCGATCGCCTCTGCCGAGGTCAGGTGTGGAAACGTGGCGAAGAAGGACAGGTAGTTCGTTACCAGCGCACCATCAAGGGCCACTGTCGCGTCCCGTACTTGCGCAGCGACACCGAGCTCGAGGGCGGACATCACCAAACTCGCGGCGCGGTCTGTGTCTATGGTGCGCGGCAGCGCAGCGATCTCCGCATCCACAGCAAGATCCATCCCGCCCTCCACCCGGCGCCCGGGTGCGGCGACAGCGCACGCCGCGAGGAAATCCACCGCGAACCAGGACTGCTGCACCCGCGCACCGTCCACCGCCACCAGTCCACGAGTATCTGGCTCGGCGGCAACCTGCAGCAGCGCATCGTTAGCCAGGAGGTGTTCACGGATCCGTGAACGCAGCGCCACACTCGGCGACAGAAGCGCATTGACCCGTTCAGCGACCCCCGGGATCTGCTCCAACAGGTTCGCCACCAACGCCGATTGCACCCCCGCAGCAGAGGAAACTTCTCTCACCGCACCAGTGTGACGCGAACCCCCGACAACCCCTGGACGGTCAATCCTTTGACGGGGCCTTGGAATGGCCCTGCGCCCACGCGACTAAACACGTTCGCGGACACCACACCAAACCCTTATCCCGGGCAGTGCACTCACAACGCACCCCCGACCCCTGGGTGGAATCTTTTGATATGCGAGTGGGGCTCACGCGACACTCGCAGCACTTGAGGCGAACCCTTGCACGTGCGCGGCGTTCGCGAAATGAGAGCTCGACCCGACCCACGTCAACACACACGAAACCCCCGCCCGACCTGCGCGGTTTTTTGCGATCAGAATGTCCGCCTCCCCCACACGCGGGGTTTCTGGCACGTACATCTCTTCACGGTGAATCATCAACACCACATCCGAGTCCTGTTCAATCGCGCCCGAGTCGCGAAGATCCGACAACGTCGGCTTCTTGTCTGGGCGGGCCTCCACCGCGCGGTTCAACTGGCTCAACGCGATCACCGGGACTTGCATTTCTTTCGCCAGGATTTTCGCGTTCCGGGAGATATCGGCAACCTCCTGCTGCCGGTTATCTGAACGGGTCACCGCCCCCGAGCGCATCAACTGCAAGTAGTCGATGATCACCAACTCCACACCCTGTTCGCGTGCTACCACCCGGGTGAGTCGGTGCGCGTCCATCATCGACACTGTCGCATCATCAATGATCGTGATCGGCGCTTCTGACAACTGCCCGTAGCTGTGCGCGATTTGCGCCCAATCCGCATCCGAGAGTTGCCCTGACAAGATCTTGCCTAAAGGAATGTTCGTCTCCGCTGCAAGCAACCGCAGCACCAGTTCCCGTGAACTCATTTCCAGTGAGAACATCAACACCTTGCGCTTATCGCGCAACGCGTTATGCCGGAGCATGTCCAACGCCAAACTTGTCTTACCGGCGCCAGGGCGCGCCGCCACACACACCAACTGCCCCGGCCGCAGCCCATTCAGCATTTCGTCCAGGTCCACGAACCCGGTCCGCAGAACATGGGTGTCCACGTCCCCGTTTGCTAACTCCTCCACATACGCCACCGCGTCTTGCAGCAGATCCGCCATCGTCGGAACAGAGGTGCCTACCGTGATCGAATCGACCAGTTGCTGACTTTGCACCGCGACGGTGTCCATCAGCGCATGCACATCAGTGCCTAGGTTCGTTGAATGCGCAGCGATCCGGGTCGCGAACTCCGCCGCCGCACGCCGCGCCGCCATATCCCGCACCGAACGCGCATGGACCGGAGCACTCACCGGTGTGGCAACCATCTCCACACACGAGAACAAGTACGCCGCATCCAGGCGGCCGCGGTTGTCCTTGTTCGCCTGGATCTTGTTCCACACCGTCACCGGCTCTAACGGCTCACGCGCATGATCCAACTGCGTGATCGCCTGCCACACACTTTGATGCTCAGGAACATAGAAATGCTCCACCGACAAACCCTCAAGCTCCAACAGGATCCGCGGGGCAAGCAACACTGAGCCGATAACCAAACGCTCAGCGTTATCGTCATGAATGGCCATATCACCACTCATCGGCGCACCCCCTTCCTTTGCGTCGTGGCCGAAATGCCACAACTCGAAACTCGACAAGTTGTCATCGCAGTATTGCTTCTCCCGCAGCCACCCCCGGACGGCTAACTACGGCAGCTATCCATGAGGCATGAGCCCCTTTAGAAGGGCGACACGTGCACCTAGAGCCACGTAGGCTCCCCTGCCGATCGGTCGCGAACGTTTGCGCTATCTCATCCCTGTTCCGCTGCCGTCCCGTTTGTCTCGCGCTGGGGGTTTTATGGTTTTACCGTTCGGGCCGGTGACATTGCTGCCTGCGGGCACGATGCCGGCGTGGGTGAGCTTGGTGGAGCCCTTTGTCATGGTGTGGCAGCGCACACCGGCGGTTCCGCGGCCCTTGGAGGGGTACTCGGCCGCGGCGGTGACTTTCGCTTTCCCGCCGTCGGTGACGGTGTGAACGTCGAACCCGTGGGCTGTTGCGACCGCCGCGAAAGCGATCACGCGCTGCCCATCCTTCACCTTCATTCCTGCAACACCCCCAGATGCTCGGCCTTGCGGACGAACGGATGCGGCAGGGAATCGCAGCAATTGAGCGTCGTCGGTGATGAATACGGCATCTGCGTCGTCGGTGATCGGGCCTGCCCACAGCACCTCGTCACCAGGTTCCAGGTTCAACACTTGGAACTCGTCACCACGTTGTGGGAGGGAGTCGGCTTTCATCGCTCGGATGATGCCGATTCGGGTGCCCATGATGGTGTCAGAGTTTTCACCGAAAACGCCAACGACGGGCGAGTTGTGGTTCGCGGCGACAGATGCTTTCACACCGTCGGTGAGCCCGGCCGCGGCGATCCGCACAGCGATGCCGTCCGCGCACATCAACAGCATGTTCCCCGTCACCGTCGCGGATGCGATGACGACGTCCTTCTTCGCGTCAGGTGCACGCACCAACAGTCCCGCTGCCGTGAGATGCCACGTGTGTTCGGTGCTGTCGTCGGTAGCGCTCAAATTCAACGTGCTCAACGCGTCCGGCGTAGCCGCTGTGAGCGGGACGACATCAGCCACCGTATCCATCAGGGCACTGCCCCGCGGGCGAGACTTCCCCCCAATCTCCGCTAACTCCGCATCAATGACCGCAACGAGGCGGTCCTCCACCTCAATGATCTCGGTCAGATCAGCGATCGTGGTTTCCAGTTCCTTCTTCTCCACGCGCAGCGCATCCAATTCCAGGCTCGTCAACCGCCGAAGTGGCATCTCCAGCACAGCGGTCGCCTGAACTTCGGACAACATGAACGCTTTTATGAGCGCATCCTTGGCATCTGATGTCGTCTGCGATGCGCGGATCAACTTCACCGCCCTATCGATTCCATCCAAAATAATGAGGAACCCGTCCACCAAGTGCAGGCGGGCTTGCGCTTTCCCGCGCCGGAACTCACTACGGCGCAGAACGACCTCGCGGCGGAAGTCAATCCACACCTGCAGCAGTTCGGTCAAAGTGAGGGTTCGTGGTCGCCCATCCACGAGGGCGAGGTTGTGGATGGTGAAGTTCAGCTCTAGCGGGGTGTCCTTGTACAGCGACGCCAGCGCCTGCTGCGCGGGGGTGCCGGCCTTGAGTTCGATACATAACCGCATCTGGTCGCCTTCGCTGAGGTCGACGATGTCGGAGACGAACCGGATTTTCCCGTCAGATATGCCCTTCTTTATCGACTCCACGACCTTCTCCGGGCCGACGCCGTACGGCAGCGCGGACACCACAATCTGGGACCGGCCACGTGAGCCTTCTACCGGTTCGATGGATGCGACTGCGCGCATCGTCACCACACCGCGGCCGGTGGCGAACGCCTCCCGCGCGCCATCCCCGGCGATCACCTGGCAGCCCCCAGGGAAATCAGGGCCCGGCAGGTGCTTCATGAGGGATTTCAGGGACGCATCCGGGTTCGCCAGCAGGTACCGGGCCGCCGCGACTACCTCACCAAGATTATGCGGGGCCATGTTCGTGGCCATACCTACCGCGATACCGGACGCGCCATTGACCAGAAGGTTCGGGAACCCTGCCGGCAGCACACTGGGCTCCTGCAAAGACCCGTCATAGTTGTCGACGTAATCCACGGCACCCTCATGGATGGACCCCAGAAGGTTCATCGCCATCGGCGCTAAACGTGCTTCCGTGTAGCGCATCGCCGCTGGGCCGCTATCGAGTGACCCGAAGTTGCCATGCGGGTCGATCAGTACCTCCGACACCGAGAAGCCTTGTCCCAGGCGCACCAGCGCCTCGTACACCGCACTATCACCGTGCGGGTGGAACTTACCTATTGCATCCCCGACGATGCGGGCGCACTTCACGTGCGCATGATCCGGGCGCAACCCCATCTCCGACATCGAAAACAAGATCCGTCGATGCACCGGCTTCAACCCGTCACGGGCATCCGGGAGAGCCCGGTTCCCGATCACGTACGCGGCGAAATCGGTGAACGCGGTCGCGACCGCGTCAGCCATCGGGACATCGATGATCTCCACCGCAGGGGTGGTGAAATCCGCACCCGCGGCAGGCTGCCGTGTCTTCGTCATCCCAGTCACAGGTCATCTCCAATGTGCGCGTTTTCCATCAAGTAGTCACGGCGCGGCTCGACTGCGTTGCCCAGGAGTAGTTCCAGCATCAAGGACGCTGCCTCCGCGTCGGTGGCGTTGATGCGTTTGAGCCGCCGCGACGACGGGTCCAGCGTGGTGGCACGCAACTCATCGGCGTCCATCTCACCTAAACCCTTGTACCGCTGGACGGGGCGTTTCACTGTGTCACCGGCCTTCTCTAACTTGGCAACAGTGGATTCCATCTCCGCGTGTGTGTACGTGAAGATGTCCTTAGGTGTCCGCCCTGTGGTTTTCACTCTGTGCAACGGCGGCATCGCCAGGAACAACCGGCCCTCCTCCACGAACGGGCGCATCTGGTTCCAAAACAACGCAATCAGCAGCGTCTGGATATGGGAGCCGTCGACGTCGGCGTCGGCAAGCAATATGACGCGTTCGTAGCGGCACTGCTCCAGGTCGAATGTGCGCCCGCTACCACTGCCGAGGGTTTGGATGATCGCCGCGGATTCGGCGTTGTCGAGGATTTGCTTCACGGTCGCTTTTTGGGCGTTGAGGATTTTTCCTCTGATGGGTAGCAGGGCCTGATGGGAGGCGTATCGTCCGGCTTTCGCGGTACCCAGAGCCGAATCGCCTTCAACGATGAGCAGTTCGGCGTCATCACGGGAACGGCAGTCCACCAGTTTCGCTGGCAGGCTCGCCCCGTTCTCCAACGCGGTTTTGCGGCGCTGAGTGTCGCGTTGTTCTTTGGTGGCCACGCGGACTTTCGCGGCAGTGACGATCTTGTCGAGGAGCGTTTTCGCGGGTTGTTTGTTGCCGCGGGCGTTCATCCAGTCGTTGAGTCCCTTGTCGACAACGTCTGCGACGATCCCTTGGATGGGTTTCGTGCCAAGGACTGCCTTGTCTTGACTGGTGAACTGGGGCTCCGGGAACCCAACACTCACAACTACTGACAAACCCTCGAGGCAGTCGGCGAGGACTAGGGCTGGGTCTTTGGCTTTCAGGTTCGCGTTCGCCCGCGCCCACTTCAACAAGCCGGCTTCGAAACCTTTCACGTGCGTGCCGCCGAGGGAGGTGTTGACGATGTTTGTGAAGGATGCGATGTTCGTGTCGTAGTCGGCGGTGGGGGAGATCGCAACGCGCACGTCCACTTCCCGCTCAACGTCATCGTTCTTCAGTGAGCCGTCGGCTTGCAGGACG
>Ga0209953_1000089_pt1 | contig 35923 bp, 30 predicted proteins | sample SalPonred_H2O_MG_FD_185713 | JGI IMG/M metagenome (GOLD analysis project Ga0209953, IMG submission 185713) | Salt pond water microbial communities from South San Francisco under conditions of wetland restoration - Salt Pond MetaG... | ecosystem: Environmental > Aquatic > Non-marine Saline and...
CAATGCTGATCTTTTACTGTGGTCAACCCGCAATGCAAGGTGGTTGGAGGGACAGGATCCCCGGTTGTAAGGAGAGCGCATGGCGATTGGTCGTATTAGTGGTCCGCTCTTAAAGGCTAATCTGATACGTGATGGCGTCGATTTAGCATTTGAGACAGACCTTCTCTATTTAGATGTTAACAACGCTCGAATAGGTGTTAACAATTCTACTCCTACGACCGACCTCGATGTTAACGGTACAACCCGTAGTACAAATCTTATAGTAGACAATCAACTAGATATCGGTAATTTAACTATTACTGGTAACACTATTAGTACATCTGCTTCAACTATTAATTTTACTGCCGCTGGAGGCGAAGCTGTTGTTTATAATGCTAGATTATTAGTTGATGATATCGAAATTACAGGCAATACTGTTAAAACTATCAATAGTAACGCAAATTTAGAACTATCTCCAAATGGTACAGGTGAATTAATTATTAATTCGTCAACTACTATAAATGGAGATTTATATGTTACTGGTAACATAACAACTGATGGTAATGTAACTATTGGTGGAAATATTACAATCGGTGATGAACTTACTGATACACTTACTATTAATGCTAGTATAACGTCAGATTTAATTCCAGAAACAGACAATGTTTATGATATTGGATCAGTTGGGTTAAGATGGCAAAATGTATATGTTAATAATTTTAACACCAGCTCATTTAACACTCCTACACTAGATGTAGGCGATATTAGTATTAGAGACAACGAGATTTTTACCGACACTGGATTAGATTTAATTCTTTATGGTAATGGTACTGGAGGAGTACAACTAGGTAATTTTAAAATAACTGGTAATGTAATAGAAAATGTTGCAAATAATCAAATTACACAAATTTTACAAACTGGTACTGGTTATTTTAAAATTGATACAACGAACGGATTTGTTCCACCAAGAGGTAACGATGCTCAACGCCCAACAGCATATGCTGTAGTAGGAATGACTAGATACAATACAAATTCAAGAGCTCTTGAAGTGTGGACTGGTAGTGCATGGGGTAGTCCTGCAGGTGCTAGTGGAGCAGTTTCAGAAATTATAGCAAATGATATTTCAGCATCATTTGCATTGATGTTAGGATAATAAGATGCCAACAGTTTTTAGACATACAGTTACAACTGATATAGGTACAACACCAGTTGATGTAGTTCAAATTCCACCAGGGGTGAGAGCTACAGTTATTGGTTGTAATTTAGCAAATACTACAGATTATGATACTGCTGTGGTTGATTTGTTTGTTGTAGACGAAAATTCTACACAAGGATATTATGTAAGGGGTATTGTAATACCTCCAAACTCTGCTATAAAAGTAGTAACACAAGGTGAAAAATTAATTTTACCAGAAACAGCAGGTTTAAGAATAGCTAGTGACACAGAATCGAGTATCGATGCAACTGTCAGCTATGTTGAGATATCATAAGGAATAGCAATGGCAAATTCATATTATATAGGAACAAGTCCAGAAACAGCATTAGGGGATAGTCCTAGATATTGGTATGCTGTTCGCAGAAATGATGACGGTGAATTATTTTTATTAAGAAGCGATCAATTAAAAGATAAAGATATTGTAACAATAAACAATCCAGGTGGACCATCAGAGAACTTTGAAGATTTTGAGCCTGGAATTGATTATTTTGAAGGTATTAAAGCAGATCATGAACCAGAGCATGATAATTTATTCTGGACACAATATAGATGGGATAATAGAAGTATTTTGTACTATGTTGACGAGGAAGGTCAATTAGTACAAAGAATTAATTTTTCTTATACATATCCTGATGGGATTTCAAGCAACGGTTAAAAAATATGGCAGAGTTTAAAATAAGCAGAATTCGCTACACATGGCGAAACGAATGGCAAACATCAACTAGCTACAATCGTGATGATGTGATTAGATACGGTGGATCGTCATGGGTATGTATCAGACAACACACCTCATCAGCATTTACTAGCGATCAAGAGTTTTTAGCTAATCCTAATGATACGGATTTTAGCCCAGCCTGGGTTAAGATGACCGATGGTTATGAATTCCGCGGCGACTGGCAATCTTCTACTTTATATAATTTAGGTGATATTGTTGCATACGGCGGCGTTTTGTATCTTTGTATTATATCATATACATCTACGTCAATTTTTGATGAAAATATTGATAATTTTGCCGTATACGCAATTAGCGATTCTTGGAATACTGCATGGGTTGCAGAAACTAGATACGGTGTCGGAGATGTTGTTTCGTATAACGGAATTGTATATAGATGTATTCAAGGACATACTTCATCTTCCACAGCTAATGGGTTAGAATTTGATTCAAGCAAGTGGGAAGTTTATTATAGTAACGTTGTTTTTAGAGGTGAATATGCTAGTTCCATAAGATATCGTCCGAATGACCTAGTAATTTATAACGGAACACTTTTAAGAAACACTATTGGTTATACATCTAGCGATACATTCTCATCTACATATTGGGATGTTGAATTTCCAGGGTTTGAGTTTAATGAAGATTGGGACAATGCAACTTATTACGGCATAGGAAGTGTTGTCCGTCATGGCGGATTTCTTTATAGGGGAATTAGATCTAGTTATAATGTTAATCCATCTGAATCTGCCGAACAAGGCGGAAATGCACATTGGGAAATTCTATCAAAAGGAATTAACTTTAGAGGTTCATGGAATGTTAATTTAGAATATAAATCAGGAGATGTAGTAAGACGCGGAGGCAATCTATATGTTGCTAAAATTGACACAGGTGTGGGTGATGGTAGTTCTTTAGACTATCTTGACGATTCAAATTGGGAAATACTGGCACCTTCACAAAATTGGCGTAACTTTTGGAGTGAATCGGTATTATATTCTGTAAATGATTTAGTAATTTATTTAGGAAACACATATAAATGTAACTTCGAACACACTTCATCGCCAACTAATTTTCCAGGAGATAACGGCGAAGGATTCTTTTATTGGGATTTAGTTTTACAATCAAGTTCCCCAGCAGGTTTAAAACAACGAGGAGATTTGCTAACTTTTGATCTTTCTAGGGAGGATGTTGGCGACGGTAGTACATTTGATCTTACCAGTGTTGAACTCGGAGATGAAGGACAACTCTTAACAGTAAACAACGAAGACAGAATTATTTACAAAGATTACGCTCAAATAAATCGTGTTTTTTATGTTTCGCCTAGTGGTATAGACGATCTCACCGACACTCAGAGAGGTGTAAGCCCGTTTAAACCTTGGAAAACTGTTCGATTTGCCGCAGAACAAGCTGACGATGGATTTGACGGAACAACTACTATAAATGTTGATACAGGCGAGTACGAAGAAATACTGCCGATAATTGTTCCTAAAAAAACAGTAATATTAGGATCTGAATTAAGGTCAACTACAATTAAACCAAATCAAGCTATAACTGCACTAGAAAATGATGCTTCATATACTATTGCTGTGCTAAACAGACTATCTTCAATAATAGATGAAATTATTAGAGGTCAGTCGATAACTAAAACTTTTGGTAATACTTTAGATCCTGTAATTCCGACGAGAACAACATCTACTCAAGTTCCATTCGATCCACCTAGATTTGAAGGAACTCCTGCTGTAGAAGTTTTTCAAACAGTAACAACAACAAGTGATGTTGTTGGTAATTCTATGGCTGCTACATCAGTCCAAGATTTAATAGCCGATATCGTAAGTTATATTAATTTTTATGTTAATAGTACAGGCGAAGATCCTGAAATAACTGGGACAAACACCGCTACCACAGATCAAGCTTATTTAGATACAGCTTTAGTTTTAGAAGCTAATAAAGATTTCCTTGCAGAAGAAGCAGTATTCTTTATGCTAGTGAATTTTAATGATTACGATTTTGATTCAGATTTATATCGAAGAGATGTCAGAAGATATGTCGATTCGTGGATATATGATATTACATATACTGGAAATTATAAATCAATTTTAGCAGCGAGATACTACAGAAATGCTGTATTAGGATCGTTAACTGAGGATATGTTTTACTGTAGAGATGCCACTGGAGTGAGAAATTGTACTCTTAGTGGACTCACAGGAGCACTAAATCCTGCAAATGTTTTTGATTTATTTAGAAGACCAACCGGAGGATCTTATGTTTCACTTGATCCAGGCTGGGGTCCAGCAGATGATAGAACATGGATCACATCACGATCTCCATATATTCAAGGTGTAACGACTATCGGAACCGGATGTATAGGACAAAAAATTGATGGTTCACTACACAACGGTGGAAATAAGTCTATAACATCAAACGACTTTACACAGGTATTAAGTGACGGAGTCGGTGCATGGGTATTAAATAACGGTCGAGCAGAATTAGTATCTGTATTCACATATTATTGCCAAGTAGGTTATCTAGCAGAAGACGGCGGCATTATTCGTTCAACAAACGGCAATTGTTCGTATGGAACATTTGGAGCGATTGCAGAAGGTATTGATAATACTGAAGTTCCAAGAACAGCAACAGTTAATACTAGAACTGAACAGGCTATAGTTGCGGCAGCATTTAGCGGTGACTTTGTCGACGAAATACAACTTATAGAATGGACAAATGCCGGACAAAATTATACACAAGCTACAGCTGATATTATCGGATCTGGAGTAAATGCTGAAGTCAAATTTGAAGATTTTAGAGATGATGCAGTATTCCAAGCTAGATTGTTAGATGTTTCTACAAATCCTGCAATTACTAGTATAGGCGGCGGTGGCTTCGGAGTATCACAAAATAATGCTCAGGTGCATGCAACACCTGGAGGAGACGAAACTTCAATTACAATTGCAACTTCTGATGATAATGATGAAGCAGATTATCTAGGAAAGCGTGTTATATTAACCAGTGGAGTAGGAACTGGCCAATACGGTTATGTGACAGCCTATAATACAAGCACAAAAGTTGTTTCTGTTGCTAGAGAAAGTGATGATCAACCAGGCTGGGATCATGTTGTTCCGGGAACGCCAAACGCTGTCTTTAACACTTCTACGGTGTATAGGATTGAACCAAGAGTAACTTTTTCTGATCCAGGATTTACAGCAACAGCTCATACATCACCAATAACAACAAACTTTATATCTTCAATATATGGCGAAACAACAGAAACATATAATAATATTACCGGAGATGCCGGTACTGGTGATACCATTGGAATTTCACCTGCTACTGCAACTTTTGATATTACAAAAGTAGGAAGAAGCTATGAGGTTGAAATTGACGACGCCGGAGCAGGTTATGAAGTAGGAGATGTAATTACTGTTACTGGTGATAATCTAGGAGGTACAACTCCAGAAAATGATCTAGAAATTACTGTGACAGAAATATCCGACGATAGTACTAATTCAATAATTTCTTTTACCAGCGAAGGTATAGGAGCAAGTGGTAAGTTTATAATATTACCTTCTGACGGCGAAGTAGGAATATATTCAAGCAACGGCGAATCGTGGACAGATACTCAATTACCATCGTCAGGCGACTGGACGTGTTTAGCTTCAGGAAACAATAGATTTGTAACTATACAAAATGATAGTAATGTTGCTGCTTCATCCTTAAATGGGATAGATTGGACAGCTAGATCAATGCCAACATCTCAAGAGTGGAATGCAGTAACTTACGGTGACGGAGTATTTTTAGCTGTAGCAGGTACTAATGATGCTGGAGCACACAGTACAAACGGGATTTCTTGGACAGCCACAACTTTGCCAGATTCTGATGATTCTACCTTTAATGAATGGGTAGATGTAACCTACGGAAAAAATAAATTTATTGCTCTTGCGAATAGTAATAATATGGTTGCCGAAGGCGTGTACAACGAAAGTACATCTACATTTACATGGGAATCGCACATCATGGATGTAGTTGCGGATAGTAGTCAAAAAGATTGGATATCAATTGCCTACGGAAATAATAGATTTGTTGCGTTATCTACAACTGGCGAAGTCGCATATAGTTTCCAAGGAACCAATTGGTTATCAGCATTTATGCCTACTCAAGATGGGTCTACTGCACACTATTGGAGAAAAATAGTATATGCACAAGGTGTATTTTTTGCAATTGGTGATACCGGATCTCGAGATGTTGCCGGTGATACAACTAGTGGACCTACTACATTTTGTGCTACCAGTCCAGACGGAATCAATTGGACAAGCAGAGAATTTACTGAAGAATCTAATTGGAGAACTATTTGTTTTGGTAATCCGTATACTAGTGCAGAAGATTCATCTGTTGGAAAAAATACACCTATGTGGATAGCCGCTGCAGATAACTCAAACGTGCTTAACAAAATTAGAACCGGAGCCAGAGCGTTAGGTAGAGTAACAGTTTCTGCGGGAGTTATAGGACAGGTAAAATTGTGGAATCCTGGTTCGGGATATAGAGATAACCCATCTATCACGGTATATGATCCTAATTCGACTTCTGACCCAAGTGTTGAAAATCGGCTTGCTGACGGAGTACTATCAGAACCTAGCTGGCTCAACAGAGGACTTGGATATAGATCTGCCTCGACAAGAGTTACAATCTCTGGCGACGGGTTTGCAGATATTATACCTGTAGGAAAATTTGTTACCATTAACGGATTATCGAAATACCCAGGACCCGGAACACAGATCACTTTCGCAGGAAATAGCAAAATTTACACCATTGTTACAATCACTGAACAAGGCCAATTTGATGAGGGATTACAGGCATTCGTTCGTGTAACGCCAGAATTAAAGGTAATAGACAAACTAGAGCACGGAACTACAGCAAGCTTAAGAGAAAGATATGCACAATGCCGAATTACAGGGCACGATTTCTTAGATATTGGTACAGGCAATTTTGAAAATACTAACTATCCAGAATTATACTCTACAGGTTTATATGTGCCAGCTCCAGAAAATGAAGTGCGAGAGGATGACGGCGGAAGGGTATTTTATACTTCAACTGATCAAAGCGGTAACTTTAGAACAGGTGAATTATTTGCAGTAGAGCAAGCAACAGGTATTGTTACAATTAGTTCAGATTTCTTTGATTTATCCGGATTAACAGAATTAAGGTTAGGTGGTGTAAGACTAGGCGGATCGGGAGCTGTTATTAGAGAATTTTCGACAGATGCAACATTTACAGAAGATTCGAATAATGTAGTTCCAACGCAAAGGGCAATTGCCGCCTATCTTGCAAGTAGACTAAGTTTAGGCGGATCAGAAATAGCCACTTCTAGTTTTGTTGCTGGTACTGTAAGAGTTGGACCTGACTTTATAGGTAATACGGCTGGTTTACGCATTGTGGTACCAGTCAAAGCAGTGTTCGAAGGTGAAACTTCAAAAATACGAGGTTCGATTCTTGCACAAACAATGTTCTTTAAAGCATCAAGGACATCCCAGTAATTAGCTAAATACATTAACGGAGTTATATAAATGGCAGAATTTAAATTAGGTAGAATTAGATTTGTATGGAAGGGGGACTGGGCTGCCTCAACTACATACTATGTAGATGATGTTATTAGATATGGTGGCAAAACATACATATGTGCGGTAGGCCACACATCGGCAGATAATTTTTATACAGATTTATCTTACAATCCAACTAAATGGAATCAGATGAGCGACGGCCAAGAATGGCGTGCCGATTGGTCAGCTGATAGATTTTACAAAGTAAATGACTTAGTAAAGTACGGTGGCTTAATTTATATCTGCAACGAATCACACACTTCAGCAGCCACTGTTGATCTTGGATTAGAAGCTGATCAAGCAAAATGGACTCTATATGCCGAAGGTTTAGATTGGAAAGGAAGTTGGCAGACATCTACTAGATATAAAGTAAATGATTTAGTCAGATATGGCGGATATACCTATGTCTGTAACGAAGGACATGAATCTGCAGCTACAGTTTCTAGTGGTCTAGAAAATGACCAAGCAAAATGGGATTCGTTCAATGAAGGTATTGAATATAAAGGTACATGGACAGCATCTGGGACAAGATATAAAGTAAACGATGTAGTCCTTAATGGAGGATCGCTGTGGATCTGTAACACACAGCATAGTTCAGCACCATTGTTTGCGTCAGACGAAGCAAATTGGGATTTCTTTGTTAAAGGATTTGATTTTGAAAATGATTGGAGTAATGTTACAGTCTATCAACCTGGCGATGTTGTTCGTTACGGCGGAAATCAATACATAGCAAAAACTAACCATTCGAACGAAACACCATCTACAAGCACTTCTAATTGGGATCTTTTTACAGAAGGATTTAACTTTGTCTCCGATTGGAGCCAAGTAACATCTTATAAAATTGGCGATGTTGTAAGATTAAATGGTTATACATATCTTGCAACCGCTGATAATTCTGATAGTGAACCGCCTAGTTCAGATTGGCAACGCCTCAATAGTGGAATCTTCTGGCGAGGTGAATGGGTAGATGATATCGAATATAAAATTGGTGACGCAGTCAGATTTGGATCCAATACATATATTTGTATTCTAAGTCATAGATCAGAAGGTGATGACGGCTCAACAGTTGGCATTGATATAGAAGGCGGCGGCGACGACAATTCAAGACCGGATCAAGATGTATCTGGTACATATTGGAATCTTCTTTCTATTGGTACAGAAACTGCGGTTCTTACAACAAGAGGCGATTTAGTCTACTACGGTGGAGCAGGCCCCACTCGTTTACCAGTCGGATTGGAAGGTCAAGTTTTAAGAGCTGGAGAATTTGATCCAGAATGGGCAACGTTAGGTCAAGTAGATCACGTATATTATGTAGCTACTCATGGAACTGATTTACCAGGACCGGTTTGGGGGAACACTCTTGATAAGCCATTTAAAACTATTAGATATGCTTGCGAGCAAGTTGAAAATGGTCCTAGAAATCCAAATGCAAAGAGATTGTTAGAATTAAACAGAGCATTTATTCAAAGAGAAGTTACTGAGTGGATCCAATATCAAATTGCAAATGACATTGCACCTTTTACAAGTTCTTTTGTATATGAAGATTACAAATGTGAAAGAGATATTGGTTATACAGTTGATGCATTAATTTACGATATCTCGCATGGAGGGAACGTTAAAACTCGTGGTGTAGCAAATTCACTGGTCGGTGCAATAACTGAAGATAGTCCAGGTGCATATCCTGATCTAAGTGATGAGAAAGACGAATCAATTGCAGCATATAATTATATGGAAACTATAATTGGCAATGTTCTTTCTCAAGAAGCACCTTCAACAAATTATCAAACAGAAAACGGTGATAACTCTACAGCAATTGTTGAACAGTTTTTAGATGCAACTATTACTTCTGAATCAGGAGTAACAACAACTATTGCCGGATTGGTCGATATTATTACTAATGCATTAGAAGACGAAGATGCAAGCAGAGTACCTGCAAGATTTACTCCTTCAAATCTCATTAAAGTTGCAACTGGACAATACAGAGAAGTATTACCAATTATTGTTCCAGAAAGAACTTGCGTTTTAGGTGACGAACTTCGTTCTACTAATGCAGGACCAGGAGCTGGAACAACAGATATTTCAGATTCTTACTACAGTGTTGAAACATTAGGTCGTTTAGAAGAAATAATAGGAGACATCGTTAAAGGCAACGAAGTTACTGAAACTTCAGGAAATATGGAAGTACAAAGTAGAGATTTTCCATTTGCTGATACTCCTCAAGAAACAAAACTAAAAAGATTGGTAAGAACTATTCGTCATAGCATAGATTTTAGACTAGGAACTACAAATCTTACTAGTATTACAGACCCAACTGGATATGATAGTTCGTATCTTTCAGGATACAGTAACGCTAGAAAAAATATTGAATATAACAAAAAGTTTTTGCAAGAAGAAGTAATATCATATATTACTACAAACTATCCATCTGTAAAATATAGCAAAACTATATGTAAGAGAGACGTAGGATATATTATAGATGCATTAATATACGATTTAACCTACGGGGGAAATACGCAGAGTATAAATGCTGGGTTAGCATACTATGACGGATCGTCTGGAGCTTTGCAAATTGACAGTAGTGAAAAAGCAGCAACACTGGCTTCCTATGACTTTTTAAAGACTAGACTACAACAAATTGTAGGATCTACAGTTTTTACACCGTTGCAAAGCGATATAACTCGTTACACAGGATCTGCCGGGTCTGTGGCTTCTACTAATGCTGTAGGCAGTTTAATGGATATAATTTACAATATTGTAAATGGCGGGACAACCTCTGCACCTAATATTACTGTAACTACAATAACTACAGATACTCTCACAACGGGTACTGCACACAATTTGAATGTTGGTGATACATTTACACCTAGAACTACTCAAAACGGTTTGGTTAAAAATACCAAATATTGGGTGGTAAATGTTCCTAATACTACTACATTTAAATTAGGAGCATCGTTCGGTGCATCTGCAATAACATTTACAGACGGTACAAGTCTTACACTTGTAGGAGATGTTGTAGATACGCCTCCTGCTACAAACGGTGTTACAACAACTACAGCATTAATAACAGCGGCTGAAACATTAGATGCTGCTCAAGAAACAATTATTGAAAATGTTATAGACGATCTTAATCAAGTTGCATACCATACAGATTTTGTAATTAGAAGCAGCAATCTAACCAACGATGATTTTGAAATATATGTCGGTAAAAACGATATTACACATACATATGTTAGTAACGGAACAGTAACTAAATCAGATGATTCAACGCTCTCAATAACTAACTTTGTGTATAATAATAGTACAGGGTATGCAACAGTTACTACGTCTACAGATCACGGTTTAGAAGCAGGCGACATTGTTGATATTACTAATGTTGTATTGCAATATACTGATCCAGACAGAAGTCCTAACACGCAAACAACAGTATATCCTACAACAGACGGTTTCCCTAATGTTGGTATTACTAAAACATTGTATGTGCAAAACAAGTGTTTGAGAGATACAAGATTGATTTTAGAATCTGTAATGTATGATTTTATGTTTAATAGTAATTTCCAAACATATAAATCTGCATATGCATATTTAAGAGCAAGTGCATCAGAAGTTTATACATTAAGCCAAAAGAAAATTACTAGAGATGCATTAGCAAATGCCAAAACTGAAGCAACTGCAAATGTTGGAGGAGATTCCACAGCACAATCAAGAATTGCTACATTAATGACATTAATTGACGATGTTATCTTTAGCGGTTCTAATGAAGGTTCAAACTGTGCATCGAATTACAGAAACGACGATTATGCATATCTACAACTAGAAAGAAACAGAGATTTTATAGTTGCAGAAATGACAGCATATATTGCAGATACATTTAGCGATACTGCTACTGCAACTTCAGCATCTGATGACGCAATTACCATTACAGATACTAGTTGGTTGAAAAGAAATGCTGCAATTAGATTTAGCGGAAATACACTTGGAGGATTATCTTCAGGTGTAACATACTATATTCAAAATATTGTAAGTTCGACTAAATTTACAGTTGCTACTACCAGATATGCAGCAACAGCATTAGAATTAACAGATGCATCAGGTTCAATGACAGTTAATTTACATTATAGTTCTACACAGTGTGAAAGAGATGTGAACAGATATTTAGATGCATTGAAATATGATCTCAAATTTTGCGGAATATTTGTTAATGGAATCGCTTTTGCAGAAGATGAGAGTGGAAACTACAAATCATTATTATCGGCGAGATATTATGCTAATAGCGTAATTGGAAGTTTAGAAGAAGACATGTATTATCTAAGAGATGCCACTGGTATCCGTGATGCTACACTAGAAGGATTAACTGGAGACTTGTTAGCACCTAACGAATATGGAACAAGTCGGGTAAGTGCAGGAGCATATTGCAGTTTGGATCCAGGCTGGGGTCCAGACGATTACAGAACTTGGATAATCAATCGTTCTCCTTATGTTCAAGGTATTACAACATTAGGTACCGCCGCAATAGGACAAAAGATTGATGGTGCTTTACATAATGGCGGCAACGACAGTATTGTATCAAACGACTTTACACAGGTTATAAGTGACGGAATTGGTGCTTGGATTGCAAACAATGGTAGAGCAGAATTGGTATCTGTATTCACATATTATGCTCACATTGGATACCTAGCAACTGAAGGTGGTAGAATTCGCGGCACAAACGGTAATAACTCATATGGTGATTTTGGTAGTTCTGCTGAAGGATTTGACTCAACAGAAACTCCAAATTCGGCAGTAGTTGATAATAGATTCCAATTCAACCCAACTATAACATCGGCCGTTACCGATGGCGATGAATATCAAGTATTTGAATTTGATAATGCAGGTATTGATTTCACAGAAGTTACGTATACAATCACAGGCGGCGGGATCGATGCCGAAGTTGAAGCTAATGAATTTAGAGATGATGCGGTATTTGAAGTAAGATTACTTGATCTAGGAGATGATTCATCAGGGCAATTTGGAGGTGAAGGATATTTAACTAATTCTAATACTGCTCAAGCAGGCACTACAACTAGCATCACACTTGCGGCCACAGACGGCGAAACCGCGACAGCTTATCCAGGTATGAAGGTAGTGGTTACCGGAGGTACAGGAGCTGGTCAGTATGGTATCGTTAGTACATACAATTCAGGAACCAAAGTTGCTGAAGTAGTAAGGGAAAGTGACGGTCAAGCAGGATTTGATCATTTTATAAATGGAACCACAATTGTTGCACCTGATGCAAGTTCAACATACACTATGGAACCTGCATTGTCATTTACAAGTCCAGGATTTAGTGCTGAAGCAGTTGAATTACACACGTCTGCAACATGGTTAGACGTTGTATATGGAGATACAACTGCTTTTTACTCTGGTATATCCGGAACATACAACGGTGAAGGCACCGGTGCAACATTTGATGTCGTAAGAAACGGATGGAAATATATTCCATCTATTGATAACGCTGGTACAGGTTATACAAGATTAGATACTATCACGCTTGCGGGATCGAATCTAGGCGGTACCGATACAACTAACGACATTGTTATTACAATTACAGCTGTCAACAGTGTTACTGGTGCCATTTTAGAGTTCGACTGGGAAGGTTATGGAAAAGGTGGTGTCTACATTGCCACTTCCACTTCTGGAACTGCTTCTTATTCCAACGACGGCGAAACATGGCAATCTGTAACATCTATGCCTAGTTCAAACGGATACGCCGGAATTGCATACGGATTATTGGATGATGGATCATCCAATATAAAAACATCTATGTTTGTAGCAATTGGATCAGGTGACGGATCTGCTAGCAATTATGCTGCATATTCTACAAACGGTGTAGATTGGAATGCAAGTGTACTTCCGGCTTCTGCTACATGGGTAAGTATTGCCTTCGGCGAAGGAAGATTTGTAGCCATAGCTGATGATAGTACAACAGTAGCTATATCTAACGATGGTATAGTCTGGGATGTCACCGGAACGTTAAATGCTACTGGATTTGAATCAATAGCATATGGTGCTGGAAAGTTTGTAGCAATAAAGTCTGGAGATACAAACGCATTAGAATATTCAACAGACGGCGTAAGTTGGTCGCAAGAAGACATGCCAGCAAACAGTAATTGGACATCAGTAGCATTTGGTATGAATACTTGGGTTGCTGTAGCTAGTAACTCTAATAACGGTGCTGTAAGCTCAGACGGTATTAACTGGGTTGGAACCACTATTGGATCACCTGATTCAAATGACCCGGCTGGTTTTCAAAATGTTAAATATGGCCAAGGGTTATTTATGGTTACTTCGACATTAAACGGCCAAACTGGTTATCAATACGTTATGAAATCGGAAAATGGTATTTATTGGACTGATGAAAGTGTTCCAACTATTAATCCCGAAGGATCGCCACAAATAGACGGATATAATGCTATTGCATATGGTAATCCGCAAAGAACTGGCAAATGGATAGCAATTTCTAATGATGCTGGAACTCATGCTGTGAACATACGAACAGGTGCAACAACAAGAGCGAGAGCATTTGTTGCGGAGAATAAAATTTTTGCAGTTCGCATACATGAGCCTGGTTCTGGATATGACACAGAACCGACAATGACTATTACCGATCCTAACAATATCTTTGAAATGCCTTTTGAAGTAAGAACAGGAACCGGAGTACTTGCCCAGCCTAACTTTATTAACAGAGGATCTGACTACACTACAGGATCAGTAGAAGTAGATCTTGGAGATGGCTTCGCTGATACATTCCAGACAGGTGGATTTATTGCGGTTAGAAGAATTACACAAAGACCTGTTGCTGGATCTAATATTGTGTTTAGTCACCTGCCGAATAGAACATTCAAACTTGTAAATGTTTTAACATTCTTAGGCGAAAATGATGGTGCTTACACAGCATTCTTCCAAGTTAGCCCAGAAATTGCAAATTCTGAATCTCCAGAAAATGCAACATCTCTAACAACTAGAATACGATATAGCCAGGTACGTTTGACAGGACATGATTTCTTAGATATTGGTACAGGTAGTTTCACAGAAACTAATTATCCTGGGGAACCACTACAAGCCCCAGTCCCTGCACAAGAAACTAATGAAAGCAACGGCGGACGAGTGTTCTTTACTTCCACCGACCAAGACGGTAACTTCAGAGTTGGAGGTTTGTTTGCTATCGAACAATCTACAGGTGTTGCAACATTGAATGCTGATGCGTTTAATATTTCAGGACTACAAGAACTTAACTTAGGTAACGTTACACTAGGTGGAGGCTCAGCTACAGTTACTGAATTTAGTACAGATCCGTTCTTTACAGCAGATTCAGATAACATTGTACCGACACAGAGAGCGATAAAAGCATATATTGCTGCACAGATTGGTGGCGGCGGTGCATCGCTTAACGTGAACAGTGTCACAGCAGGTTCGATATTCATATCTAGCAATCAAATTTCCCATGTAACGGGCGGCACGATAAATATGGATGCAACATTTGAATTTAGAGGCGGTGTCATAGGATTGCCAATTGCCTTTAACTACTTTTTAACATAAATACATTGGAGAAATAAATTATGGCAACAGGAAGACTAGGAGCACAAGCATTATCATCAGGAGTTGAAACTTCTGTGTATCAGTGCCCAACTAGCACATTTACTGTATTATCACTAAACGTGTGTAATAGAGGAAGCACAGCTGCGACTATAAGAATTGCAATTAGCACAGGAACATCACCTACAACTGCTGAATATATAGAATATGAAACAGAAATATTACCAAATGGTGTTCTAGAAAGAACTGGGTTAGTTCTTGATGCGGCAAAATATCTAATTGTACGAGCTAGCAGTAACGATGTAACAGCAGTTGCATACGGCATCGAAACATCGACAGCATAAGGAAAATATAATGGGTAGAAGTGTTCATACAGGTACAGTCGGCGGGGCAGGCGATCTTGGAAGTTTAAATATTGTTGATAATATTTTAACAACAAGAGAAACTGACCAACATTTAGATCTTGATCCTAACGGTGAAGGTAGTGTTCGGGTAGTTAACGATATTTCTGCTGGTAGCACGTCTACCGGGTCTCTTGTTGTAACAGGCGGCGTAGGGATTGGAGAAAATTTATGGGTCGGCGGCGATATTGAAGGAGCCGGTACCATAAACGGAGGTACATTCTAAGTGCCAGATATTAAACTTAGATCTAACAATACTCCAGGAGAAACTCCTACAGGTTTAGAACCTGGAGAATTGGCTATTAATACCAATGACGGAACATTGTTTATTGGAGATGCAGAAGGAAGCTCAGTCAAAATTGTAGGGACCGCCGGAAAATATCCTGCAAATAATGTATCTATTAATGGTGGATCTATTAATAACACTGCAATACAAACAAGTCCTAGTGTTGCTGCAACTAATTTACAAGTTGCTGGCGGTGAAACATTAACAGGTGTTACCTCTGATTTATCATCAACTAGTAATTCAACTGTTGCAACATCTGAAGCAGTACAAAATTATGTAAATTCTGCTTCAGGTGCTTTGAAAAACATTTATACATTTACTAGCCCAGGAACTTATACAAAAAGTGGATCAGATGTTACACAATTAAAAGTTATTGTGGTTGGCGGTGGTGGCGGTGGCCGAGGTTATGGCGAAAGCGGAGGTGCCGGCGGCTACGGCGAACGATGGATCGATGCTACTAGCATATCAACCGAAAGCGTGACCATTGGCGGCGGCGGTGGTGGTGGTGTATACTTCGGCAACTCGCCCGGCGGTGGTACCACAAGTTTTGGCGGATATGTAAGTGCTAGCGGTGGTTCTGGGGCAAACAACCAAGGAAGCCATATCGGAGGCCAGGGCGGCATTGGCAGTGATGGAAATTTAAATTTCTGGGGAGGCGGCGGTGTCGGACACCACAACTGTCACACTGCAAGTTATCACAATCCAGGACATGGAGGCAAAAGTTTCTTCGGTGGAGGACAAGCAGGACAACACTACACTCCAAGAACTTCTGCAGAAGCTGCTCCGGGAGCAGGCGGAACTGGTTCGAACTGGTACAATAATGGTGCAAACAATTACGATAGAGGCCACGACGGGCGTGGCGGTATATGTGTAGTATACGAGTACAAATAAATGCCAAATATTAAGATAAAAACATCAACCACAGGCGGATCAGTCCCTCCAGATGGTTCGTTATTGCAGGGAGAATTAGCTGCAAATTTAGCCGATGAAATCGTGTATGTAGGTGATGCTGACGGAGATCCTATTAAAATTGTCGATAGCTTTGGAAAACAGGACGATAATGCTGTAAACATCACAGGTGGCTCGATCGCAAATACTAGTGTAACTGCAACAAATGTTAACGCCAGTGGAATAGTATTAACCAATAGCGAAAGATTATACTACGACGAAGGCACACGAGCAGATTTATTTACCAGCAACTGGAATGATAGTTTTACTACCAATATGGCAGATTTTGGTGGACTAGGCGATGTCACAGCTCATGGTTGGCAAGCTGGACCTAGAAGTTATACTCTGTCTTTGTCAGGTCTTCCTGCTCACACACAAGTAAGATATCAAGTATATTGGCATTTAGTTGAATCTGTAGACAACGAACAAAATGCATTATATACCACCGACACAAACGGAGCAGAAGTTACAAGATTAACATTTACTAAAAATTATAGTATTATTCCGGCAATTTCTACTAGAGCTACAGGAACAACTGATAGTTGGCATGGCAATCGTTGGTATAGTTATTCTCCATGGAACGGATCACAAAACGGATCGTCTCAAGCCAACGGTGCAGGAAGCGGATATTTGATAATTGATACAGGATGGTACGATCATGCAGCCAGTTCATTTAGTGCAAGACATTATACTGCTGTAGAACAAGCTATTACAGACGAAGCAGTTTACTTAAGTCATGTAAAACTTTGGATCAGAGGACAGAGTCCATCTATTAGCAGTGTTGATACATCTTCATCTATAACTAAAACTACAACAGCATTGCCTACATCTGCAGCAGTAAAATCTTATATTGATTCAAATTTAAAGGGCATGGTTAAGAATGTTCTTGTATATGGCGGCGGATCACATACCTATAACAAATCCGGAAGCGATGTTAAAAAATTAAAGGTAGTTTGCGTTGGCGGTGGTGGTGGCGGCCGAGGCTACGGCGAAAGTGGTGGTGCTGGTGGCTATGCTGAAAAAATCATTGACGCAAGTAGCGTATCTAGTGTAAGCATCACAGTTGGTGGAGCCGGCGGTGGCGGCAACTATTTCGGTAACTCGCCAGCAGGTGGTACCACAAGTTTTGGCAGTTATGTAAGTGCTAGCGGTGGATTTGGAGCTAACAATCACGGTAGTCACATCGGCGGACATGGTGGAAACGGATCCGGAGGTCAGGTTAACAGTTATGGTGGTGGCGGAAAAGGTCACAATAATGGTGTAAATAACCCCAGTAACTCTGCTGTAGGTTGGGGAGGTCAAGCATACTATGGCGGCTCTAGAAACAGTCATCACAATAGTCCAAGACCAGGTGATCATGGTGCTCCAGGCGGTGGCGGCACTGGTTCCGTTGGAGGTAGTGGCGGAAGTGGTTCATCTGGAAGAGATGGCGTCTGTATAGTATATGAATTAAGGTAAAAAAATATGCCAAGTTTTAAATTTAGAAATTCAACAACTCCAACTTCGCAACCAGCGAATGGAACTTTAACTGAAGGTGAAATTTCTGTAAATATTGCAGATACTAGAGTATTTGAAGGCACAGCATCGAATACTACACAAAAAATTGTTGATACAGCAGCTGCTCAGGCAGCTAATAATGTTGAATTAACTGGCGGAAGCATCTCAGTTACCAATCTGGGAACTTCAAGTAGTAGTACAGTGGAAGCTTCTAGTATAACACTAGGCGGAACGGCTATTAATGAAATCTCTGGATATCCAGATAAATCTAGCAGTACAGGTGTCGTAACACAAGATGCAATTTTTGGAAGAGTTGAAGAAACCAGTAACAAATTAAAAAATATTTATACATTTACATCACCAGCCACATATACTAAAAGTGGATCAGATGTAAAACGACTACATATCTGTGTCTGCGGTGGCGGTGGTGGTGGCCGTGCATACGCTGAATGCGGCGGTGCCGGTGGCTATGCTGAACGAGTTATAGATGCTACAGGAATAACAACTGTGAGTGTAACTGTAGGCGGCGGCGGGAGCGGCGGATCATATTTTGGTTTTAGTCCAGGCGGAGGAACCACAAGTTTCGGTAGTTATGTAAGTGCTACTGGCGGAACAGGTGCAAATGCACACATTCAGCACTGTGGCGGATTAGGCGGTTTAGGCAGCGACGGTGATTTAAACACTCGTGGTGGCGGCGGTGGCGGCCACAACAATATGGATCAATATTCTAGTAGTTGTGCTCCTGGAGGCCAAGGCGGAATGAGCTTTTTTGGTGGCGGACAACCTGGGGCACACAGTAACGGAGCACAGCCGTCGGCTGTAGCAGCTTGGGGTGCTGGCGGTGTAGCTGTTAGTCCTAGTCATAACGGACAAGGTGGAAGAAATGGCAAAGGCGGTATTTGCATTGTATATGAGTATAAATAATATCACAAGGAACAAAAATGAAAAAAGCGTTAGTTGATAAAAGATTTTGGATGGTTGTACAGATACTCGATGAGAATGAATCTGAGTTCGAAGTCACCAAAGATTTTCTTTGGGTATCCTGCCCAGATAGATGTGAAACTGGTTGGGAATATGAGGAATCTACTGGTAATTTTATCGATCCCCATAGATTTAGCAGAGACGAATTTGGAAATCCTGTAGAACCATTCATGATGCAGCGTATGCGAGCATACCCTAGCACTGGTGATCAGCTAGATATGTTGTTTAAAGAAATTCGCGACACTGGTACAATTTCCAAAGATGGCGAATGGTATTCGTCGGTACAATGGGTTAAGGATAATGTCCCTAAACCAGGTGCTAAAGGCGATCCAGGAAATCACAGTGAATAATTACCATATACCAAAATTAATTATTACTCGATGACCTGTAGTAGGTCTAGTACTAGCGTGATATATAGAGCCGTCAAATAAGACGGCTCTTCCTTTTTTAGGTGTTACTCTGTTAATAATTTTTAAGTCTTCTTTTTTTACTTTATCCGGCGGAATATCTCGAAAAGTTTTATCAAAAAATACAGTATCACCGTCAGAATCTGTTACATAATATAGACAAACAAGATGAGCTACTTCCCTATCAACATGCGGATGATCAATACTGCTTTCCCTGTTAGCAAGAGGTATTGTTAAAAAACTTCGCATGCCTAATATTTCGTTTAATTTAAATCCAATCTTTTCGCATGCTAAATATGCAATTGGTAAAACTAATCCATATCCTGGACTAATGACGCCCCGTTCTCTGTCCCAAAATTTGTGAGCAAATGCTGGTTTTGCTTCAGGTAAATCAAATTCGTCAAGTGCCTGTGCATCGTATGTAACGTCTTGCATGTAATGCCAATTCACATTTTCGCTTAACATTTCTTTTTCGATTAAATCCTCATATTGTTTAGGAATAAAATCATCTAAAATTACAAAATCATCTATCATGGTGTTACCTTTAAATACAATCTCCGTTAAAACTAATTACAATTCTTGGTTTGTTGCTAAAATAATTGTCAGCATCATGAAGTATACAGCTGGGAAATAATATTAATCTCCCAGGAACAAATGATGCAGTAAATTTATCATCTGCAAACTCTAATCCTGATTTTCTTTCTATGTAATAAGGGAGATACCAACTATTCAATCCTTTAGAATTTTCGTCGCAATCAACATAAAAAATGCCACTCCATGTGGAATTATGATGATAGTGTGGACGATGAAATCCGTTTGTTCTAGTTATATGACACCAACTTTCTGTAATTGCAAATTTGTAGTTTGAATTATTTAATTGGTTTACTAAGGTTTCGGTTTCTTGTTGTATCCATAATTTTAATTCAACTAATTTTTGATTTTTTTCTAAAAAATCAAAAGAAGATTCCCATAACCCTTCTTTTGCATTAATTGCTATATTTGATTCTATGGTATTTGGTTTTTCATTTACTAGGCAAAAATCAATAATAGTTTCTTTATATTGATTAAATTCTTCCCAGTCTGAAATCAATAATGGAATTTTGCCTAGTTGTACTTCTTGTCTCATTCGTTTATATCTAAATCTTGCCTGTGTAGTTGATATTCTGGCGTATCTTTAATAAACTTACGCCAGCCAAATCTTGATAATTTTTTTAAATTTAATATGTTCTTCATTCTTTTTTGATCAGTCAAACTAAAGGATTTACTCAATCCATTTATATTTTCTCTCTTAAATGGTATTATTTGAACTAGAGGATCACCTAGTTTTATTAAAGTTTTTTTAGGTTTAAATAACATTAAATTAATTGGATTTTGATTTAAATTTACGTCAGTTTCTAATATAGCAGGAAGAGCTTGATAATTTACATTATTATGAAAAATAGGAATCCACATACAACTATAGTTTGATGCAGTATGAATGTGCCAGGGACTATTTAACTTTACGTCTAACCTTACTTCGAATTGATCACCTATAATTGATTGGAATTGATCTTGCGTATGTATTTCATGGCCGTAATCTGAATTACTATACTTCATAGTAATGCTATCATCTTGAAAATCTATTTCAATATCGCACCATGCTGGTAATATATAGCCTGTTGTTAATAAATTGTTTATAGCAGGACAATTTTTTGCTGTTAAATTTGAAAATATTTTATCAGTGTCAAACGGACAAATCTTTCCAGTTGGAAGATCTTTAAACGATTGAGGAATATATTCACTTGCTGGTAGTATTGGCGCATGTGTCCTAATTGCCCAATCATGACAAGAAAAAGTTATAATAGGTTGTTTTTTTGAAAAAAAACTAGTCATTATAAAATTTATTCTTTAAAAATTCATACAAAGTAGGAGCAGAATCTACAAAATCTTTTCGATTTTTCAACAGTAGATCCCATAAAGGAAAACAATTCTCCTGTAAATGATTTAAGTAATCATAACTATTGTGTCTAAAAAACTGTCTTTTTACATACGATTCATTCATCGGTAAAAAATTCATGCCTGCAGACACACACAGCATTCCGCCCATATCGTTACTGTAATTAGATTCTACATATCTTCTATAAATTAAATTATCAATTCCAAACGAACTGTAGATTCCAGTTTGCATAGTTTTTGGATAGTGTTTATTTCTTAAATGTTTCCAATATTCTGTGTCTTTTCTGTGACTTAATGCATAATGTAGTGCAACAAATTCAGCAAAAGCCTTAAAATCTCCTCTACAAGATTCATTAAATGCAAGTCTGTCAAATTCTGTAACTTCACCCCTACTTAAGGCTAAACATAAATTTAATAAAAACTCATGCACAGTGTATAGTCCGTTTGATTCTAAAGGTTCAATAAATCCAGCACTAAGCCCAATAGCACATACATTTTTATTATAAATTTGTTTATGTATTCCTACACGCATTTTAATATTTTTAAATTCTAAAGAATCGACTAACTCTTTAGATTTTTTATGCGGTCTGTTGTTAATTAAATAATTTTTAAATTGTGATAATGCCTCATCGTCGGAGATAAATTTATCACTATACACATATCCAGTTCCGATTCTGCTCCATAACGGAATGTTCCAAACCCAACCATTTTCTATAGCTGTACAATTTGTATAAGGTTCTAGTTCTTTTTCTTTATCTTCATATGGGATTCTTGTTGCCCACGCACTGTTATTAGGAAGGAGATCTTCATAGCTTTCAAATTCCGTTTGAAGAGTTTGTGCTAACAATAAAGATTTAAATCCAGTACAGTCTATAAACAGGTCCGCAAATACCTTTTCTCCGTTGTTTAACACAAGATAATCTATACCTTGATCTGATGATTGAATATCAGCCACTGTATCTTGAATTAATTTCACACCACGAGGAATAGCATAGTTATTTTTTAACCAGTGTCCAAATTTTGTAGCATCAAAATGATATGCTACATCTCTATCAAAACACCAACCTGCTAGTTCATTGTTTTTGTTATCGATGATTTTATTTTGTTCAGATAGTGTAACTGCTGGAAAAAATGTTTCTGCAAAATTGGAATTGTCTAGATTAGAATCTAATGATTTTCTTATAAACCAATCAGACACGCCATTTGGAAAATGCACATTGTCAAAACTTGGATTCCCAAAAGGATAGTGAAATCCTCCACTATTTTCTTTATAAAAATCTGTAAATTTAATACTTAACTTATAACTTGCATCGCAGTGAGACATCCAGTCTTCATCTTTAATATCTAATGAATGTAACCATTCGTTGATTTGACCAATAGTGCTTTCGCCAACGCCTACAATAGGAACATCTGGACTTTCTATAACAGTAATAGATTTATCTGGAAAATTTTTGATCAAAGTAGCCGCACTCATCCATCCAGCACTGCCGCCACCTACTACAACAATGTTATCAATGTTCATTTAGATTCCTTTTTTGCTTTATGTAATTATCAGATTAATCTTTTAGAAATAGGTTTCCTGAAATAGAAATTCTGTTTTTATCGGATGTAAAAAATGGATAGACTAAGTGCTTTATTTTAGAAGGGAAAAAAATAACAGTTCCTTCATGACTCGTTTCTGGAAAAAATGGCAGAGATTGTATATCTCCTAAAATATTTGTAAAAACGAAATTAAAACTAGTTGCTACAGGGTTATTAGAAACAGATACATGTGATTGTTCCATTTCTTCTGATAAATCATAAGGAATATCAATCCACGAAACAAAACTGAATACTCCTCGATGATCATGTAACGGATTATACTCATGTTTTTTTTGAAAATTAATCCAAATTTTTTCTAAACAAAATGATAAAGGCTTTTCAAAAGAATGATTTTGATATATTTCTTGATCGTAGTTCCACGATGTTATATATTGAACAGCCATCTCTAACAAATACGGCTCAATATTTTTTTGTGATTTTTCTAAATATACTTGAGTTTCGAGATGTCCTGCTAAATTTTTAAAAATTTTTTCTTTTTTATCGATGTTTTTTTTAATATGTTGAATTTCTTCTTTAAGGATAGACACTGTATCTTCTGGAAATTTTGATATAGAATATCCATAGTTAGGAAAATTTTTTTGCTCTATCAAAAAATCATTATTCATTGTCGAAACTTATTTTAGTGAAAGCATTCCGAGACTTTAACATCTCTAATGATTCTCTATGGGTGTACAATGTTTGTTCTTGAGTATATTTTTTAAGATCTTCATGACTAGCATTCGATGCGTAAATTATATCGTTGTTTAAAAGATTGAATGTAGATTTTAATTTAGTTCTATCGAACATGTTTAGACCATGCATAACCATAATCCAATTAATTTGTTTAAATAATAACCATGGTTCAGGAAAGAATATTGGACTAGGCATTGTGCTTTTAAACAAATCTAAGGTCTCTTTGTTAAACTCTGTTAGTTTTAAATCTTTACAAGATTTCCAAAAATCTGTGTCTCTTCTTTTGGTAATGTAATGTATCTGTACAAAATCTATAATATTTTTTGATACTTTATCAAATTCTTTATTATATGTTTCGACAGTTTTTAAATTATTTCGGTCATAAGTTAAGATATGATTCGCTAAACTTATTGCTTGAACAATAGATGTTCCTATACTGCTTGCTTCTAAAGGCTCAACAAAACTTCCAGAAAGTCCTACAGATACACAATTTTTAACCCAAAATTTATCTACATACCCTGCTGTAAATTTAATTTTCTTTCCTATCTCTATAGGATCTGCAAACACAGATTGTGCTTCGGCTATTGCTTGATCTTCTGTAATAAAATTATCATTATAAACATATCCGTTTCCATAACGATTCTGAGTAGGAATTCTCCACATCCATCCTGAACTCATAGCAGTGCTAATTGTATGGCTTGGAATTTCTTCAGTTTTCTCTGTAGGAAATGCAATTGCACTATTCATAGGAAGATACTCGCCACAATCTATCCATTTAACTCCTAATTTTGAGGAAATAACTCGTTTAAATCCGCTACAATCTATATATAAATCTGAACTAAATTCTCTACCATCATTGCTAATAATTTTATCTACAAAACCATCATTATCAATTACTACATTTTCAATGACAGCATCGATAATTTTTATGTTTTTTTCTTTACATTTCTTAATTAGAAATTCATTCAATTTATGTGTATTAAAATGAAATTGATATACTGACGATTCTAATGGTTCTAAATGCAGAGATTTGTGTATATTAACTGGTACTAAATCGTGATGTGTTTTTCCTTCAGATATTAATCCTTGATAAGATAACGGAAATCCACTTCTACTAGGTTTTGTATAAGCATCATGTATACTGTGCATATAATAATCATTGTCGCCGTTCCAATTTACAAATTTAATGCCTGTTTTATATGTTGCATCTGTTTCATTAACTAATTCATTTACAGAGATACCGCATATAGACATGAATTCAGACCAATGCTCTGTACTACCTTCTCCAACACCTATAATACCTATATCGGAAGATTTAACTATAGTTACATCTAATTTTTGATATAGAGATTTTAGTATTAGTGCAGATACAAGTCCAGCCGTTCCTCCGCCTAACACTAATGCAGATTTAATCATAAAGTTTCTTCCAATGTGTGTAATCTAAACAGTTATTTGCAACGGTGTTTGCAATAACATTTAATCTTTCATACTCTTCTTTTACATATTTTAATATGTTAGAATTTTTATTATTTAATAATTTAATTAGTTGTTTATTATTTGTTAAACTATAGTGTTGTATTAAAACAGAATAATTTTCTAAAGAATATGTTGACATATTTATTTTATCAAAATAACTATTTTTCCAATTTTCTAGCTTTTCTTGTAATGAATCAGTTTTAACATATTCACCATGTTGATGTGCTTTCCAAAAATCTGTATCATTTCTTTTACATTGATAGTGAGTTAAAATAAAATCTATAGTATCGTCTAAAAGTTTTTGGTATTCTGCATTGTATACTTTTCTACAATTTTCTGAGAACATGTTAAGATCCCAGTGTTCAGACAACAATTTCAATTGTAGAGCAATTAATGTATGTCCCGGGGATCCTAATGGTTCTAAAAATCCACTGCTTAATCCAATTGCCAAAACATTGTTAACCCACGGAGTTTCAGTTACTGAATTCTCCCAAGTTAGTTTAGCTATTGGTTCTATTTCTTTTCCTATTGCAATTTCAATTTCTTTTTTAATATCGTCGGGAGATGCAAAATTATTATCATAAACATAGCCGTTTCCGCTTCTTCCTGATAAACTAACATTAAATCTCCATCCATTGTTCATAGAAGTAATTTCTGTATACGGATAATGATCCGAATCGTCCCACCAAGCTAATACTGAATTAGTAGGTATATACCTTTCATAATTTTTAAACTCTACACCCAAAGATTTTCTTAAGATTTTTTGTTGGAAACCAGTACAATCAAAATAAAAATCGTATGTTTTAGAAAAATTTTCAAAATTTAACTTAGATATACCAAATTTATCAAATTCACATGATAATAGTTTTGATTCAAGTAATTTTATTTCTCTATTCAAACCTTCTGTTTTAAAAAAATCTGCATTTTTTCTACTATCAAAATGATACATTGGGCTAACAGCTAAGGAATCAGCAGTAAGTGGAGTTAAATTTCTCTCTATTAAAATTCCAGAGATTGCGGTTTTATATATAGGAAGTTCTAATGCAATCATTCCTTTTAAAAAATCGTTATTATCGCCTAATTCGGGATGATCAAAAAGCCATTTATTAAGATAGGTTGAAAACTGTGGTTGAATATAAAAATCGTTATTTCCATTCCAATTAATAAATTTTCCACCTAATTTGGGAATAGCTTTAACATACGAAATCCATTTTAAAAAATCTATACCGAGAAATTCTAACAAATTTACAAACGGCGAAGTACAACTTTCTCCCGCGATTATTGGAAGAGAATCCGGGTCTTCAATTACGGTAATATCTAAATTTGGATAGTTTTTCTGCAAAAAAAGAGCTGTAAGCCAGCCTGCACTTCCGCCGCCGACAACTGCTACATTTTTTATTACTTCATCCATTTTTTTGGTCTTAATTTATTAAAGGTATTATGAATTTTCCAACTTAATCTAGGCATATAATGCTTTAAAGTTAAGCAACTATTAACTGCATGTTCTAATTCATTAGTTCTTTCAATCTTTTTTAACAAAAATTTATCATTTAAATTTTCTGATCTAAATTTAACATATGCAATCGGTCGTCCTCTTTTTATTTTAACTTTATCCTCTAACATTTCAAAAGTTGTTACAATAGGCCTCTGCCAAGAATAAATGTTAAATGAGCCAGGAACTAATCTCCAACTATTGTCTATATCATTAAAAGGAGGAATTAATTCTAAAAATACAGGTTTATCACTGGTAAAAACAAAACTATTGCTTAATGCAACAATTGGTCTTGCTTGCTCGGGATCGAAATCCTGCCAATGAACTCTTATAAAAGATTCTGACGATTCAAATGGAAGATTGCTGCTTAGTACTTTGTTAGCTTTATCCCATGTTAACTCTATATCTATAGAATTTCTAATTACATATATTTCTTTTACATACTGCGTGAAAGCTGGACATTTATGATATCTAGACGACGAATTATCCCAAGTATCTAATCTTTCTAATTCAAAATGAGCAAGATCAAACCATCCAAAATAATTTAAAGCAGTATTAGTGGTATTTTGATTTTTTTCTTGCCAAGGACAATATCCTATTTTAGTTCTCATAATTTGCAGACCAAAAACCTAACGGACACATCATACCTTTTTGACGAAGTTTTCCAGTAAGAGGCTCACCATTAACCTGACAGATATCTTCTCCAGGTTTTTTTGCATAGCAATCGTTGCAAATTTTTTCTCGTTGCTCGAATACTTCTTGTTTAACTAACAAAAGTCTTTCGTCAAAATGCGTTAATCTAGGTTTTTCTTTCATTGGTTAAGTTCCTTTTTAAATCTTCAATGATAAATTCTTGAGTTAAAATTTTATTCTGAAGATGTTCAACTTCGCTGGATACATGTTTATGCAAACTAGTATCGGGATAATCGGTGTTGGATTTTAAATATTTTCCAGAATATTTTATGTTAAAAGACATTACAATTCTATTTGTATCAGAACAATTTTCTTCTGTACGATGTCTAATCCATCCAGGAAATAATAATAAATCACCAGATTTTACAGAAATTGTGGTTTCAATTTTTTGTTCAATAGGAACAGAATACGGAATATGTGTAATTCCATATTCCATCGGATTAGTAAAAACAATACCTCCGCTGTTTTTGTCAGCTCGAACATACAGTGTTGCCACCATTGGCATTAAACTATGTGAATGCAATACCGTAAATCCTTCATTGCCGTGGATATTGGCCCAACATTCGTCGATTTCTGGAGAAAGTCTAGAATCAATATCTAGAATCTTCCAATATAGATTTGCATGATTTATAACTTGTTCAGATATCTTTTTAGAAAAAGGTTCTAAGTGTAGACTTGAATTATACCCATATGTACTTTTTGCGTTTTGTTTTTCTAATGGCGATTCTACATTATTAAATTTATTAAATTCAGACAGTAAATGAGACTCTATTGATGATAAATCAATATTGTCTTTTAAGTTTATTAAATAAATTGGTAAAGAAAATAAATTATGAATCATTATCTTTAATTTCTAATACATCCGGGTTCTGTTCTAAATACCACTTTTTATTTACAAATGTTTTATAAGATATGTAGTGTCTTAATTTTTTACATTCTCGATTAGGAGCCAATCCTCTATGAGGAATATTACTATCAAAAACTAAACAGGTATTTGGCATTGGGTAGTATGTGGCAATAACATTCCCGTAATCGTCAAAAAATTGAAATTCACCTCCCCATTCTGGATTCCATTCTTTATTAGGGAAGAAACATAAGGTCATAAATCCGTCACCCATTTCGTTAAATTCAACATCTTTATCAGTATGAACACCGCCGTCTAATCCAAAAGTTTTTCCACCTGCAATGGCTGAATATAGTTTAAAACTATATTTCTCTGTTTCCGGAGCAGTTTCATTTAATTTTTCTAAGATGTCATAAAAAATTCGTTCGCTTGCCCACGGTGTCAAAGTTAAATCAGCCATCCAAAATACATTAGAATCTTCATCCCAAAGATCCGGATTTGTAACTCTCCCAAATTGCCAAATTGGTTTTTCTAACTCGCTACAAGCATTTGCAAAAATATCTTCTCTTACTACATTGTCAAGAAAATAAATTTCTCTAGGTCGACTCATTCTAATCTCCTTGTTCCTTGACGATATTTATTAGTTTTTCAGGGTCTTCACGCCAGTCATGATCAGACCAATTTGAAAAATTCCATTTTTCTGCTTCTGCATTCGACAATAACTCTTCGTGCTCATCAAATTTATTATTGTCATATTCCCCATTTTTTCTTACATAATGAAAAAATGTTTGATGTTGAAAGTCTTGCCCTAGCATTGGGTGTCTCATATGCGAAGCCAGTGATCCTTGATATACCAATGCATCACCTATGTCTAAAATAATTTCTTCAAATTCGTAATTATTTTTTTGAATATATATAGGCCATATAAATTTTTCATAGTCTAAAGTAATTGTTAAACTTATTTCTGCACCAGGCCTATCTAAATGCGGAGGCATAAATTCTTTTTCTTGATAAATTCTAGCATAGGTATAACTTGGCCAAATATCTTCCTCGATCTCTTTTTCAACTTTGGAGCGATATATTTCTAATTCGTCATTAAAAATTCCGTAGAATGCTGGACTTTTTGGACATAACGGATCAGGAGCACGATATATTCCTTTTAATAGAAGACTTTCTAATTTTCTAGCCATTAAATCACAATCTTCTTTAGGAATAAAATTTCTTATAATTTTGTAAAGTTCCTTCATCGTTCTATCCTTACATTAAATGTAACGCTTATTCTTTCATTGTCTGTTGTATTATGATAAACAGCATGTTCTAAAAATCCAGGAAATAATATTAACTTGCCTACTTCTGGTTTATAAAAAATACTTGAATCTATTTTTGATGTTAATACATGAAATCTATTAACCAAAGATGGATTTTTTAGTACTAGATCTCCGTCATCACCGCAAGTTTGATAATAATATACTCCGGAGAGATCGAAATCGTCATGGATGTGAAAATGCTGGAAATCTAATTTTTTAGAAATATTAATCCAGGATTCTTTGATATAAAAATTATTTGTTATGTTATATGCCTGTAAAAAATTTTTACAATGAGTTTTTATAATATCATTAAACTTCGGAGTAGATAATAAAATTTGATCATACTCTCCATATTTAAAAGTTGTAGATACTGTATCTCCCCAAGGATTTAATAATTTGTGTTCATTTAAATGTTTTAAATAGTTAAATATTTCTGTTTGAGAAACTAGTAGATCATCGTCTTTTAAAAGATCATAGTAAATTGGAGTAGGAAAAAAATATTCAACTGGCATTATTTTTTCTCTATAGCCAAGTTAAATGGAATACTTATTTTTAAATAATTTTTCTTGTGAGCATTATATCCATGAAATACACTAGATTTGAACATAATTAATCTACCTGGCTTGCAATCATATTTGACTAAATCTAGATTCAATAAATTAGCTTGCGGTGCTTTAACTGGTTCGTAATAATCTCTATATGGAGATCCTATTTCTAAAAATGATCCTTCTGGAGCATCAATATAAAAAACACCGCTTAATGCTGCCCTTCCGATAGTATTATGAGTATGTAACGCATGATAATCATTTTCTGATATAAAATTAATCCATAAATTAGTAAATAAAAAATCTTTTTTATCTAGTAAGCCATATCCTAAAGATTCTGCAAAACAAACAGCATGGCTTAAAATCATTTCTTTGATACTATTAAACTGTGTGTTTTTATATAGATGACCGTATTCTTCATGCCAGAATGTTGTGTCTAATCTACTTTCTCCGAAGGGATGCGGATCGTGGTATGTTTTTAACATAATGTCGTGACATGTGTCTTTATACGATATTAATTCATCTACTAAGTTGTCATCGGAATAATATATTGATGTAGGAAACCATGTATCAATCATTTTATTTAAATCTCGGACCGTTAATCCAAGATACTAGACTTTTTCTAGTACCTTTTGTAACAGGAGTTACTTCATGTATTACAAAACTGGGAAATATAATCATGGTTCCTTTTTCTTTAGGTGCAATTACTGGTTCATAAATTGTATTTCTATAAAAGTGTAATTCTCCACCTTGATATTCGTCAGGGTCAGATAATTGAATACTTATACTTAATTTACGAAATAAATTTACATCATATCCATCGTCGCTGTGTGCTTTATACCTGCCTTGATTTTCATCTTTATATTCAGCATACTGCATGATTTCTAAGTCCAATATATGAAATTTATAGAATTGGTCATTTAATGCTGATGCGATATTAGAAATTTTTTCATAAATTTGTGTAGATTCGTCAGTAACTGGAATCCAAGTTATATCGCTTTCTCTATAATTTTCATCTATTATTCCTTTATCTAATTCACCTTTTCCTGATTTTTGATCTTTACATAGAGATTCAACTAATATTAATTCTTCATCTGTAAAAATATTTTTTGCATACGCAAATGGTTCGTGTGTATAATGTTGATCTTTAATTAACCAAGTCATAATTTGTACCTATTGTATCAAAACTAATAATATATCTTAAATCCGCTGTGTTATTAACAGTGTAATGCATTAACCAACTCGGAAAAATTATCAACATGCCTTCAACAACACCAAGTTCAAAGTTTTGTCTATTGTATTCTGTTTGAAATTCGCTTATTTCATTAACTTTAAAAGGATTACATGGATTATCCACAGCAAATACTCCACCATCGCCATATATTTTAGGATAAAAAACACCACTAATAAGACTCATTTCGTGTCTATGTGATCGAATATGCCCAGCTTTTCGATATACATTACACCAACTATATGAAATTTTACATGATAATAATCCTGTAGTACTAGTATAATCATCTATACATTTTTGAATACACCCTTGTAGATTAGGTAATTTTTTTAAAAAAAAGTTAGATTTGCTTCTATCACCGTTTTCTATTAATCCATTTTTAATTTTAGATTCATTATCTATAAGGGCAGGTATCTTAGTAAATTCTTCAGTGTTATAATCATGTAAGTCGTATGTCTTTACTAAAACTGGAAATAAACTATGATTTATTTTTGAAAAATTATCCATAGTCATATTTATAGAAGAACGGATAACCTATAAAATTTTAATAAATACTAACAAATGGCAAGGACTTATATCAGTGGCTAATTTTCCCATAATAAATAATTTAAGAATTGTCCCTAGAGATTCAGAATTTCTTGATCGAAAATTAGGATCTAGAGGCGAAATTTACTTTGATAAAGATACAAAAACACTAAGAATCTACGACGGATTAACCGCTGGCGGCATTCCTTTATCTAAAGCCGATTTAACTAATGTTCAGGTAAACGATTTTGTAGATCTTCTCCATAGATCTAATACAGCAATTGTAGAATATGTTGTAACTGTAGGCGGAGCTCAAGGAGCTGATACAGGAAATAAATATTTTCTAAACGATGCATATCGTCCGGAACTTGATTTTGTTATTGGTTATACTTATATTTTCAATCAAAACGATCAAACAAACGTATACTATCCGAACGACGACGGCGGAACAATTAATCAACATCCTCTAAATTTTTCATCAAATGATCCTAATGGTGAATTAGGATCCGGAACTACTTATACTGACGGAGTAGTTTATAAACTAGACGATATCGTTGTAACCAAAGCTCAATACTGGAGTGGATTTTCATCCGCAACAACTAGAGAAGTTAGAATAACAATTACCAAAGACACACCTTCGGTATTATATTATTGGTGTCAAAATCACTTAAACATGGGACATGATATTGCTGTTTCAAATCCAGGCAGCGGAAGCGGAGGGAACAGTTTTTCTATAGTTAGAGTTCCAGAACAAACAGATATAGTTGCTGAATCAAGTCAAGATTTTATAACATTCATTGGAACAAATGGAATAGATATTACCACTAACTCTGCCACTGACACTGTAACTTTTAATAGTACCGGAATCTTAGATCTAATCAGTGCTAACGATGGTTTATCGATATCGGGAGATTCGTCCGGCACTTATACTATTGCAAACACTGGAGTTTTATCTTTAGAAGCAGGATCTGGAATTGATATTTTAGATGATTCTAGTGGCGGCTATACAATAACCGCGGCAGTTACAGACTTCAAGAGTATTGCGGTCGCAGGACAGACTACTATCTCTGCTACACAAATCGACGATACTTTAACATTTAGTGGTGTGAATTTAACCATTACCACAGACGAAGAATCAAAATCTATAATATTTACCGCTCCTCAATCAGTTACAACAGCGTTTAAAACCATATCAGTGTCAGGTCAGTCTGATGTTATTGCCGATTCAGCTGAAGATGTATTGCAATTAGTGGCTGGCCCAAACATTTCAATTACAACAAGTGCCGGCGGTGATTCTATAACAATTTCAGGAACCGCTGGAGATGGAGAAGCAAGCGGAGTAAGCACAGGTGAAGCAAATCGATTAGCATATTATTCGACTACTGGACAAGTTATTCAAGATACCGGAGCTCAATTAACTTGGGATGGAACAATTCTTAGTTTAAACGGAAGTCCAGTTGTTACACAAGCAACTGAATCTAAAACAGAAATATTTATTGCAGCTGATGATTCTACTATTAGAGTTGTACGTGATCAAGAAAGTATTAAGTTTATAGGCGGAACTGGAATATCTACAGCAAGCGATATTGACGGTAATATTACTATCGCAAACGACTCCCCAAATGTAGATCAAAATGTGTTTACATCGATTGCAGTTGCCGGACAAACAAATATTACAGCCGATAGCACAACAGATACTCTTACATTAGTTGCCGGCTCCAATATAACAATCACTACAGATCCAGATACTGATTCACTTACGATTGCTGCCTCTGGCGGAGGAGTTTCGTCTGATAGCTTCGCAACTATATCTATTGCCGGACAGGATGATGTCGTAGCAGACTCGTCATCGGATACTTTAACACTAGTAGCAGGTCTAGGAATATCACTTACTAGCGATGCTTCGACTGATAGCATCACAATTGCTAGTTCTAGTGCTAGCCAAAATTTATTCGAAACAGTATCTGCAGACGCTGGATCGACTACTGCTAATACCGCAACAGATACTTTAAGTATAAGAGGCGGCACTGACATTTCTACATCTATTACAGGTGATATTTTAACTATTAATTATTCAGGAACGGCTGCTGAAAATTTTGACGATTTAACAGATGTTTCAGACGCCGGATTAACCGTTGATAAAATATATCTTCCTGCAATTACCATGCTAGAAGTTACAAATATCGGAGCAAGCTCGTATAGATTTGACCAATACGGAACTACAGATAATCCAACAATATATGCTATAAATGGCACAACTATTGCATTTCATCTAAATGTCATTGGCCACCCATTTTTAATACAAGATAGTACAGGTACAAATTATGACACCGGTCTAATACACGTTGGCATTGACGGAACTGTGAGCACCGGATCGTCGGCTCAAGGAAAAACCAGCGGAACGCTGTATTGGAAAATACCGACAGCTATTAGTTCCCCACCTGGATATAGATATCAATGTAGTATACATACAGCTATGGTAGGATCTATTACCATTAAAAACTTTGGATCTATTTAATACTGTTTTTGTAATCTTTTATAATTTTATGTATGTTAGATCTAATATTAGACAGTTCTTGCCGAGATTCACCAACTAAATCGGGCATTATATGTTGTGTGGCTAACTTTGCATGTTCGATATCAATTTTTTTTACTATTCCCAATAGTTGTTCCAGCAGGTTTTCTAACTCTGCTTTTGCTCGCATATTTTCCATTGATTCGGCAACGGTCTTCCATTCATTATATTCTTTTTGAAACTTTTCACTCTTTTCAAGAGATACCATGTTCTAACTCCATAATTGTTTCTATCTTGGTTCTGATTAGAGTATTATTTAATGTGTTTTTTAATCCGTTGTGTAAATTTTTTGGCATTTTATTTAAACTACACCAGCATATTGTAGAACTTGCTGTTGATAAAAATTCTTCTTCCACTAAACAAACATATGTGCCATATTCAAATCCACGATCTTGACTCAAATACAATTCTATAGGAAGGATTTTACCACGGCTGTAACTGGTTAGCAGTTCTTCAGCATCGGCTAACAGTGTGCTAGTTCTTGGAAATGTGGGAACAGTCCACTTTTGATCTTCTAAAATCAGTAGTAGTCGTTCTGTAGATTTTGCTAGAAATAACAGTCCGGCTCTTTGTTGCATACTATTAGTTATTATGCGTTTACATCAAATCGCCAAAAACCTGGTGCATATTCGCCTTCGAAACTCTTAAGCCATTGCTCTCCGTCCCATTTGTATTGCACACCAGTGCGGAGATTTTGTATGTAAGACGGCGACGGTGCAGAACTTGGATTGAATATTTCTGTCCATTTTGCTCCATCCCATTCTACAATACTGTTGGCTACTAATCTATAACTTGTTTGTGTGCTTCCGTCTGTGCCTTTCCAACCTTCTGGACCGTCAACATTATCGATATCACCTATTGTTTCTAATAACAGATATCTAGTACCTACCGGAATATTACCTAATCCATTCCAGTTCTTAACAGGATTAAATGTAAGAGGATTAACAATAGCATCTATTGTGCCTCTTGCTTCTACACCTGTAACTGTGCTTGGTATTAGTGTATTTGTAGGTATTGTGTCTTCGTCGAATGTAACTACGAGTGTGTCTGGGTTTACAGGATTAATTGCATATGTACCTACCAAATCATATCCGTTAGGTTGTGTAAAATATATGTTACTTCCCGGCCTGATTCCACCTTTGATATTTAGAATTGATTCCCAGTTAACTTCGTCGCCTATTTTTGTTTCTAATCCTAGTTCTGTTGCTCGTTGAACAATATCTGTTTTATCTAACAGTGTAATATTATAGTCGTACGGTTGACCGTTATTGGATTTAAGCAATAATACACCATAATCAAATCCAGGTGTAACAACCTGTGCGTCACCGTTCTGTTGATCGAACACAATGTTTTCTAAATTCTGTATGTCACCTGATTCTGTAAAGATGTTAGAAATTATAGTTTGTACAATACCGAGACGTTTGACTTTTGCAGGAGGC
>Ga0209953_1000090_pt1 | contig 35776 bp, 36 predicted proteins | sample SalPonred_H2O_MG_FD_185713 | JGI IMG/M metagenome (GOLD analysis project Ga0209953, IMG submission 185713) | Salt pond water microbial communities from South San Francisco under conditions of wetland restoration - Salt Pond MetaG... | ecosystem: Environmental > Aquatic > Non-marine Saline and...
TGGCTCCCAAGGTTGGATTCGAACCAACATTGCCGAATGGCACGGATTAACAGTCCGCTGTATTACCTATCTACCACTTGGGAATAAACTTATTATAAAGCACACCATTATAATGTGCTTTTTAATAAGTGTCAGGCTGTCCCTGACTTGACGAATCTTGCTACATCCTCGCCGCCGCCCGTTATGGTCCGCGTTACCATTAAAAAACCCCGGAGTATTTTTACTTCGGGGTTCAACGTAATCTTGTTATGTTACTCTAGACTACGTTGAACCTCCATGACGATCATAATTCCAGCCACAGAACGATCCTGCCACCTTTGGCTGGTTCGTGGGCTTGATAATGTTCGTCGTTGTGTTCATCATAGTCTTATATTAACCTCGTTGACTGCTGTTGTCAACCTCTTTTTTACAAGTTTATTTATCCTGTTTTAGAACATAGCGCAGAAAATTTTATAAAACTAAGTAAAACAATATAAAATTGCAACATTATAACAAAAGGTGTTGTTGTAAACTTCTAATTGAAAAAACCTACGAGATACAATGAAAAAATTAAAAGACTACCATTGGATATGTCCAGAACCTTTTGCTAACTTACACACACAGTCTGGTATTCCTAAGCCTTGTTGCGTAATGTGCCCAGAGGAAGGAGCTGACCAATATATCAATTCAACAGATGTTAAAACGGTAAAAGAAATTTCTTTTGAAGAATATTGGAATTCTTCCTACTTAAAGCGACTACGCAACGCAATGAAAAATGGGGGAGACGATGACATCTTGAATAAAATTTGCTCAGTTTGTGTGCATCAAGAAAAGGCAGGAACAAAATCTCATCGTCAATTTTATATTGAAAGATTTGAAAATGACTTTAGTCACATAAAAGCAGACATTGAGAAAACCATTGAAAGTGAAGATTTACCTTCTGTGTTATACAGCGTAGAATTGGATCATCTTGTTGGCAATGCATGCAATTTATCTTGTGCATATTGCAGTCCTTTTGAATCGTCATCTTATGATAAAGAGTCTGTTAAGTTAGGAGAAAACCCTCCTAATGATTTTGACTTTCAAAAAACTGTTAGCCAAACAATCAATAGCTATCGTGATGCGGACACCGGGTTCAACAAAGACTTGCACAAACTTGTAAACATGGCAGAAGAAATAAAATTTGCAGGCGGCGAACCTTTGCTATCAAAAAAAGTTTATGAAGTGTTCGAAATGGTAGAAAAGCCTGAGCAAAAACAGATACGTGTGGTTACAAATGGCACTAAATCTGTAGATAAGTTTATAGAAAAAACCAAAAACTTTAAGAAAGTTACTGTTAATATGTCAATTGAAGGAATTGGAGAATTCAATGAATACATTAGATACCCAACCACGTGGAATTCTGTTCAAGAAAATGTTTGTAAGTTTATGGGTTCAAAACATATTAATTTTTACTTAACACCAACACATAATGCTATCAGTTTAGGAAGGCTTCATGAACTGTGTGATTTTTTTGGCGATGATATTGTTACCACTGGATCGATTGTAATGAACAATTTTTACTCATTAAGTTCGGTGCCTCCTGATATAAAAGATTTGTATCTAAACAAATTGTATCAATACGGCAAGTACAATGTTGTAAAATTTGCTATACGATATCTCGAAAACGCAAATTTCAACGAAAAAGAAATGTATTCTATGTTGGCGCATATCAAACGAAGAGACAAACTCAGAGAAATGTGTCTATTAGATCATGTACCCGAATGGACAGAATATTATAACAATGTTATCGACACTGTAGGCCATTATGATACAAATAAATATTTTGTAGATCTCAGAAAAAAAATATTAGACAAATAACTAAACTTTGACTATTTTATACACAAGTCAGTTGACCTAAGGCCCTTTTTTGCTAAATAAAATTATGCAACGCAAAAAGGCGTTTTATGCAGACACCCTCTGCGTAGTGGCTAGAACCCACATCGGACTTCTAAAAGGAGAAATCAAATGGGACGTCCTCTAAAAATCAAAGAAAGCTCTACAGTAGATGTAGGTTTCAATAATCCAACTGGTGGCCAGTATTATGGCGTGGTAGGCGGCGACACTGATCTGTCAAACTATGCTCATCCAGTTGTAAAAGTGCGTGTGAAAATTACAGGCGAAACAGAAGCTGATGGATTCATCGTTCGTCAGAAAGGTTCTACCAAATATCTTGTTGAAGATGCTAGCGGCAACACAGGCGTTTGTGTATTAGCAAACAAAGCTGACGCTGCTCTTGCTGATGCTGAAATGACAGTTACAGTAACACTGCCAGACAGTAACGAAGTTCGCCTCAAGCGTTTTACAAACCGTTTTGGTCTTGACTTTTCAGACAATCGTTATCTGCTTAACTTCTTTGAAGTCAGCGACGACACTGTGGAAAAATCAGGTGCAGAAGGCACTACAACAACCATTGATTTGGTACAGGTTGATAACCCTAACCTATACGGTTAATATATCTTGACACTGGACCCTCATTGTAATAATTACAGTGAGGGTTTTTTATGAGTATAGCATTTGCACTGGGCAACGGTCGTAGCCGACAAGCAATCAACATTGAACAACTACAAGAACAGGGTCCTATCTATGCTTGCAATGCAGTGTATAGAGAATTCACTCCTCACTGTTTGGTAGCCACCGATCCTGGCATAAGCAGAGCCATACAGGAATCTGGTTATGCTCAGAACAATAGATTTCACACCAGGAGACCATTTCCTGATTCAGGTGCAAAAAGTCTGCCTAAGGTGTACAGAGGATTCAGCAGTGGCCCTAATGCTGTAGCACAGGCTTGCATAGATGGCTATCACATAATCTATTTGTTAGGATTTGATCTGGGTACCACAGACGGACAGTTCAACAATGTGTACGCTGACACAGAGTTTTATAAAAAAAGCATAGACCCTCCTACATTCTCAGGTAACTGGATCAAACAGATCAAAACCATTGCCAGTGATTATGATACAAGAAGATTTGTAAGAGTAGAAGGTCCAGAAACAGCATTTGTACCTGGTTTTAGAGATGTGGCCAATCTGCAGACCATGCCTATCGACCGGTTTCAAGAAAGGCTAAATACAGCTAAAGGTTTGTTATGAAAAATTTTAAAAGAGTAGACGGTGATTACACCATACAGATGATCAATGATACAGATGTCCTTGCCCTTGACAGTAGGACAGTAGAAGTGTCTGGCAACCTTGAAGTATCGGGCAATTTGACCTATATTAACACCCAAGAACTTCAAATTACAGATCCTTTTATATTACTTAACAAAAGTAATACTAGTACCTACAGCAGCAATGCAGGTGTGCTAACACACAAGACTACCAGCACCTTTGCTGGCATACGTTATAATGTAACAGCAGGTCGTTGGGAAATCAGTAATAATACTGATACGCTAGGAACTGGTGGCACTTGGGACGAAATCAGTACAACTACTACAGGTGGTGTTGCTGGTGCAAACACACAAATTCAATACAACAATGCTGGAAGTTTTGGTGCCGAGGCAAACTTTACATACGATCAAGACGACAATCAAGTAGGTTTAGATGGTAGTATTGCACTAACAGATCAAAGCAGTGCACCAAGTAGTGTCGGTGGTAGTACAGTTTTATATGCTAATGCCTCAGGCGGCGGCGGGTCAGGCATTTATTTTGTTGACGGAAGCACGTCGGACGAATTAGTAAGCAAATCAAAAGCCATAGTTTATGGCATTATATTTTAAAGGACATACAAAATGGCAATCGAATCAGCAAACGTTACAACCGTAGTAGGTAATGTTTATGTAAGTAGTGGTAGCACAGCAGTAACTTTTTTAAGTTTATGCAACGTAGGTGCTAGCAACGTTACAGCAAATGTGCATGTAGTACCCAGTGGTGATTCAGCAGATGCTACTAATCTAGTTTTAATTGGATTAGATTTGCTGTCATCAGGGGCAAATCAAGGTGATACATATCAATTATATGCTGCTGGAGAAAAGTTGTTGTTAGGCAATGGCGACAGTATTCAAGCTAGTGCAAGTGCTAATACAGTAACAACAGTTACAAGTTTTACCAGTATCTAATGGGTTATTTTGTTAAAAATAGAGTTGTACCTAGCGGAAGTAGCAGCATAATAATCCCCAGTGGAGGAACTGCTGTTAGACCTGCTTCACCGCAATTTGGTGCTTTTAGATACAACACCGATCTAGGAGCTATGGAATTTTTTAACGGCACTGTTTTTAAACAATTGTTATCAAGTGGAGACGGCAGTCTCACAGTAGACAGCTTTACCGGTGACGGCAGCACGCTGACATTTAGTCTTAGCGTAACTGCAAGTGCCGCAGATCAAGTGATTGTATTTGTAGGCAGCATCTATCAACAACCCACAGACACTTACAGTATAACCGGCGGAGGCAACGACATAACATTTACTGGTGCGCCTCCAGAAAGTGAACCTATTAATGTAATTCACGGTGTCTCGAGCTAATTTTACCATAAATATTCAAAAGGGTAGAACATGGCAATAGCAAGAATCAGTGGCAACATACTGCAAGACAATTTGCAGCGTGGAAGCAATCTATCAGTTCAAGGCAATTTACTATACATTGATGTAACCAACAATCGAGTAGGAGTTGGCACAGGTTCACCTGACGTAGAATTCACTGTAATCGGCTCGTCTAACATCACTGCTAATATAAGTTCTGGAAATATAAACAACACAGGAATTGTTAATTCCACTGGCAATATCGATGGCGGTAATTTAAACACTACAGGTAATGTTACAGGTGGCAATGTAGTAAGCAGTGCTGATGTAACCGCTGTGAGTGTAACAGCTACAGGCAATGTGAATGCAGATACTTTTCGTTCTACTAATACTACCCTTGCTGCTCCTAGCCCAGGAAGTTATGATAGTGAACGATTAACACTATACAATTTCGAAAACAATTCTAAAGTGAACTATGCCATTGGTGTTGAAGCCAGTGCAATTTGGCACAGTGTAGACACCAATCTTGAAGGGCAAGGGTTTAAATGGTATGGCAATACCACACAGGTAGCAAGAATAAGCGGTGTTGGTAATCTCACATTAGCTGGTAATATTGTTGCTAATGCAAACATCACAGGTGCTAATTTTTCTACCAGTGGTGGAATAGGTGCCACAGGAAACATCACAGGCGGTAATTTAAATACTGAAGCTCAAGTAGTCGCTACTGGCAATGTAACTGGTGGTAACTTGATCACTGCTGGTGCAATAGACGGTGCAAACATTTCTATCAATGGCACTGAAATTACCAGTGACGCCAATTTAAGCATTGCAACCAGTAGCAACGGCAATGTGGATTTTGATATTAACGGCAGTGGAGTGATTAGTTTTAACACCACTACCAGTTTAACAATACCTGTAGGTAACACAGCACAAAGACCGGGTAGCCCTGAAACTGGCGCTATGCGATTTAACACTAACAATCAACAAGTAGAAGTTTACGACGGAAGCGAATGGGAAGTAGTAGGCAGCGACTTTGTAAGTATTACCAGTCAGGAGCTTACAGGCGACGGCAGCACCATAACATTTACACTCAATGAAAGTACCACTGCGGCAGCTATAATTGTGAGTACCAACGGTGTTGTACAACAACCTGGTATAGCTTATACTGTGTCAGGCAATCAAATAACATTTGCCGAAGCACCTATTAGCAGTGATACAATCGATATAAGATTTACATCTGCTGTGACCACAGTAACCTCTATTACCAACACCAATGGAAATTCTAGTTTAGTTGTAGAAGACAACGGTATTGCAAACATTGCCACTGTACAAAGTCTTCAACTTCCTGGCTACACAACGGCACAAGCCGCTAATTTGGCTAACACTGCTAATGGTCAAGTTATCTATGTAACCGACGGAGATAGCGGCAGTCCTTGCCTTGCGGTTTACAGCGCGGACAACTGGAAAAGAGTCTCACTAGGCGCTAATATAGCTGGTTCCTAACCTTTTAACCATCCTTTTTATAAATTTGATCTTTGGTAAATACTACACTAAGAGTGAAACGACTTAGCGCACCATAGTAAAAATAGGAAATTTTTAATGGCTATTACCAGAATCAAGAATAACCAGATCACTGACAGCACTATTAATGCGGCTGCTAAACTATCTGATTTTTCAGTAACGGCAGGAAAACTTGCTAACAACATAACCTATGGGTCAGACTGGACTATTACAGGCAATCTAACAGTCAACGGGTCAACTACAACAGTTGATACTACCAATATGACTGTCGAAGATCCATTGTTGTTACTTGCTAGTGAACAAACCGGAACTCCTGCACTAGATATTGGTTTTATCGGCGAGCGTGGCGATGACGATAACATAGCTCTTGTTTGGGACGAAGGTAGTGACGAATTTGTAGCGGCATTTATCAGCGACACCGAAAGCAACACAACAGTTACTATCACTAGTTATTCAGATTTTAAAGCTGGTAATATTGATGCGCAAGCAGGTATCCAGGCATCAACAACTATCACAGCAACCGGTAATGTAGCCGGCGGAAATATTACCACAGCTGGTGCAGTAGAAGCCGATGGCCTTATTAGTTCTGGTAGCACTATTACAGCTACAGGTAATGTAAGTGGTGGAAACTTAACAACTGCTGGCGATGTAACCACTGCTACAGTAACAGCTAGCGGCGCTATCTCAAGTGACACAACTATCACAGCTACAGGAAATGTAAGTGGTGGTAATATCACAACAGCTGGTGCAGTAGATGCAACAGGTAATGTAACCGGTGGAAACTTAACCACAGCAGGTGATGTAACCACTGCTACAGTAACAGCTAGCGGCGCTATCTCAAGTGACACAACTATCACAGCTACAGGAAATGTAAGTGGTGGTAATCTTGTAAGCGCCGCTGATGTTACAACAGTAAGTGTAACTGCCAGTGGCAATGTTGATGCAGGTAATGTAAATGCAACTAGCGGTATTACAGCCGGGACAACTGTAGTTGCTACTGGCAACGTAACAGGTGGAAACTTAACCACAGCAGGTGATGTAACCACTGCTACAGTAACAGCTAGCGGTGCTATCTCGAGTGACACAACTATCACAGCTACAGGAAATGTAAGTGGTGGTAATATCACAACAGCTGGTGCAGTAGATGCTACAGGAAATGTATCAGGTGGAAATATTACCACAGGCGGTATAGTGTCCGCCACTGGTAATGTATCAGGTGGAAATATTACCACAGCTGGTGATATGAATGCAACCGGCAATGTCAGTGCTGATAATGTGATCACAGATACAGTAACTAATTCTGGAGTATTAACTGTTTCAACCACATCAGGAAACATTGTTCTTAATCCGTCAGGTGGTGCAGTTCTAATAGGATCGAGTCAAGTAAAAGAAGTAGCTAACCCAACCAGTGCGCAGGATGCTGCTACAAAACAGTATGTTGATGATGCTGTGAGTTCAGGTTTAACAATTCACGATCCGGTGCGAGTTGAAAGCCCAGACTCCGACGGCGATATTGGTGCTACCTATGCACAAGGCGGTAATACATTTACTGTAACAGATGTAGTAGCACCTGATACTGTGGTATTTTCTACCGCTGCCAATTTACAAGTTAATGATCAATTATGGTTTACCAACAGTTTTAATGGTGTAGTAGCCGATACTGCTTTCTTTGTGGTTAGTGCTCCGAATACCAGTGCTGCTGTGCTTACTAGAAACTACAACGGTGAAGCAGTAGGCAACTTAACAAATGCTACTAGTTTAACACAAAGTGTACGGGTAAACAGCGGCCAAGGAGCAACACTTACTGCTACGGCCAATGGTGCTATTACCGTAGATGGTATTACATTAAGTGTGTCAGATCGTGCATTGATCTACAATCAAAACGAGGCGTACGAAAACGGTGTGTATGTTGTTACACAGACTGGTAATGCTACCGCACCATTTATCTTAACACGTTCATCTGACATGGACACATATATTCCAGACAATGTTAATGGTTTTGATTCTGGCGACTATTTCTTTGTAGAAGAAGGCGACGGAGGTGCTGGTGAATCTTATGTATTGACTGATCCAGTTGGACCTGTTGTCATTGGTTTAGACTCTGTGACATTTACAAAATTTGCAGAAAGTCAGGTATACAGTGCAAATACATCAGCAGGGTTAGTTCTCAACGGAACAGTTTTTTCTGCAAAAGTTGACGGGATAACCACATCTTTTGATGGAAGTGGTAATATAATTGTTAAAGCCAGTGCTAATCTTACGACTCCAAACATTGGCGCCGCAACTGGCACAAGTTTAAATGTCACTGGTAACGTAACAGGCGGAAATCTTGTTACAGCAGGTGATGTAACCACTGCTACGGTTACAGCAAGCGGCGCTATCTCAAGTGACACAACTATCACAGCTACAGGAAATGTAAGTGGTGGCAACTTAACCACTGCTGGAGACGTAACCACTGCTACTGTAACAGCAAGTGGCAACGTAACTGGTGGTAACTTAACCACAGGTGGTTTAGTAGATGCAACCGGCAACGTCTCGGGTGGCAATTTGACCACTGCTGGAGACGTAACCACTGCTACTGTAACTGCAAGTGGTAACGTAACTGGTGGTAATTTATTAACCGGCGGAGATGCTGACGTTACAGGCACTGTAACCGGCGCTAATATTGTTTCCAGCGCACTCACCGACGGTCGTGTAGTGCTAGCAGGCACCAGTGGAATATTAGAAGACAACACCAACTTAACTTTTGATGGTACTGTATTAACTGTCACAGGTAATGTTGCAGCAGGCAACATCAGTGCCAGTGGTATTGCAACTGTTACTGGCAACGTAACTGGTGGAAATCTTGTTACAGCAGGTGATGTAACCACTGCTACGGTTACAGCTAGTGGTGCAATCACAGGTAATAGCATTGATATCACAGGGCAAAGCGATTTTGACAACATTCGCGTAGACAACAATGATATTACTGCACACACAGGCGGTATCATTACATTCAACGATGCAGGCGCCGATGTAGACTTCCGTTTCGAGGGGGCAGGCGATGCTAACTTGTTGGTGTTGGATGCAAGTGCAGACGAAATTGTTATTGGTAATGCTACTCCAGTAACCGGTGCCAAACTTGCAATTAGAACCACAGATAGTATTTTGGTGCCAGTAGGCACCACATCAGAGCGTCCAGGTACACCAGCTCCTGGTATGATACGTTTCAACAGTCAGTTGGATACCTTAGAATTTTACGACAACGACAGTTGGACAACGGCTGGCAGTGAATTTACAGTTATTGGCAGCGAAACATTTAATGGTGACGGATCAACTGTAGCATTTACACTCAGTGACGAGCAAACAACTGCAAGTTGTATTGTGAGCATCAACGGTGTTGTTCAGCTTCCAACCACTGCATACAGTGTAAGTAGCACAACTCTTACATTCACAGAGGCTCCATTAAGTGGCGACGTAATTGAAGTTCGCAAACTAACAACCACTTCAACTGTTACAGCGTTGGTATCATCAGACACCACTTCTGAAGTAAACGCAGACGGTGGAGGAGCAGTAAGAATTGTAGGTAACCTAATACCTAATGCTAACGTCACTTTCAATCTTGGTAATACCACCACTCGCTGGAATGAATTATTCCTAGCAGGTAATACCATTACAATGGGCGATGTTGTAATGAAGGATACCGGCGGTGCTATTGGATTCTTTGGCAGCAACGGAACTACACCAATTCCAGTTGACTCAGGAAGTGTTGATGCAACATCTATTGCCAACGGCACCAGTGAACTAGCTGTTATTGCCAGTGGCGGTAACATTCGTGCAAACGTAGGTGGATCTACTGTAGGGTTATTTACAAGCAGTGGATTTACAGTTACTGGTACAATCAGTGCTAATAGTTTTGCTGGGTTAGATGCAACTAAAATTGAAGATGGTACTACTAACGTATCGATAGATTCAACTAATGGACCAGTTAGCGTTGATATTGGCGGTACTAACATATTGAATATTGATAGCTCAGGTGTTATCAACGGTCAAGCAGACGGAGTAGGCAACATAGGTAATGCTACCACTGGATTTAACACTGTGTTTGCAAAAGCAACAAGTGCGCAGTATGCTGACTTAGCAGAAATGTACGCTGCAGATGCAGACATTGAGCCTGGTACAGTGGTTGTATTTGGGGGTAATGCCGAAGTTACAACTGCTACTACTGAAAACGATAGTCGTGTAGCTGGGGTTGTTTCAACAAATCCAAGTTATTTGATGAACAGTGCAATTGATGCTGAATATCCAGTGGCAGTAGCACTTACAGGTCGTGTACCTTGTAAAGTTTCAGGAACTGTATCCAAAGGCGACTTGATGGTATCCGGACCAAACGGGACTGCACAAATCAACAACAGTGCAACTGCTGGTACAATTATCGGCAAAGCATTAGAAAACAGCGAAGGCGATGCAGTTATTGAAGTAGTTGTTGGTCGTTTCTAAACAATCAATACTGAAAAATAGGGCGTTTGTTAGCCCTATTTTTTTGACTAAATATATGATATTAGAATGGTAGACATATGGGATTAACTAGGCCTCGCGCTCATCAACTTCAAGACTTGGATTACAAACAAGCTGTACGAGTAATAACCACAACCAATGTAACTCTCAGTGGCGGAGCTCCAAATGAAGTTGACGGAGTTAGTCTTAGTTTAGGCGATAGAATTCTTGTTGCTGGGCAGACTGACGGCGCAGAAAACGGCATTTATCAAGTAACTACAGTGGGTGCTGGCAGCTCGGGCACCTGGGCGAGAACTGCCACAGCAGACGAAGACGGCGAGATCAATGCTGGTATGATCGTCATGGTTACAGAAGGCACTGTCAATGCCGATGTCCAATGGAAATTGATTACAGATGATCCTATCGTAGTTGGCACCACAGAATTAGAATTTACCCAAGCCAGTGCAGATGCATTTGGTATTATAAATGCAGATGGAACAAATATAATCGCTGACAGTGTAGGTGATACTGTTACACTTTCTCCTGGTAATAATATCAGCATCACGGGTAACGCTGCTAGTGATACCATTACCATTGGGGTAACAGGTATTGCACTTGACAGTATCAGCAACGGAACAAGCAATGTAAGTGTAGTTAGTAGTGGCGGAAATATAACTGTAGGCATAGGCGGAAGTGAGGTAGCTGAATTTTCAAGTTCTTTACTTACAGTAACTGGCAACGTAAGTGGTAGCAATATCACAACAGGTGGTGTTGTTGATGCAACTGGTAATGTAAGTGGTGGAAATATTACCACAGCTGGCGATGTAACCACTGCTACGGTAACTGCAAGTGGTGCTATTTCAAGTGAAACAACAATCACAGCCACAGGTAATATAAGTGGTGGTAATATCACAACAGGTGGTGTTGTTGATGCAACTGGTAATGTAAGTGGTGGAAATATTACCACAGCTGGTGATCTCAGTGTTAGTGGCCTGTCAACCTTATCTGGCAATGTAAGGATACAAGGGCAAAATCAACTGCAATTTTTTGATTCTGATAGCAGTCATTACGTTTCATTTAAAAGTGCCAATACAGTAAGTGCAAATGTTAACTGGACACTTCCAAATGCCGACGGAAGTAACGGTCAAGTATTAAGCACTAACGGAACTGGTGACTTAGTTTGGATTACTGTTGGCGGTGGAGGAGGCGGTGACATAACATGGACTACCGTTGCAAATGTTCCTCCAGTTAGCCCGGGCCCCGGAGATTTTTGGTATGATAGTTTCAGTCAAATTAAGTACCAATATATCAATGACGGAACCAGCAATGTTTGGGTAGATCAAACTCCTCCTACAACATTTAGTTCGCTTAGTACAGGTCAGATTATAAACGCCAGCGCAAATGGAGTAGGAAACATTGGAACATCCGGCGGTAGATTTGATAGTGTATTCGCTGGATTTTTTGTAGGAGATGGTAGTCAATTAACTGGTTTGCCCGCGGGTTACACAGACGATGATGTAGCATCATTTCTTAGTTCATTTGGTAGTAATACAATATCTACTACCGGTAGCATCAGTGCCAGTTCGTTTGGTAAAACAGGTTCCAACGGAATAGGCAATATTGGATCATCTTTAAATACATTTAACACTGTGTTTGCAAAAGCAACCAGCGCACAATATGCTGACTTAGCAGAAATGTACACATCTGATTGTAACTATGAACCAGGAACAGTTGTTGTATTTGGTGGAGATCAAGAAATCACACAAAGCATAAAATCTCACGATACAAGAGTTGCCGGAGTTGTATCCACTAACCCAGCTTTTGTAATGAATTCTACAATCAATAACAAACTGGATTTGCCTGTAGCGTTTACAGGAAGAGTTCCTTGTTGGGTACAAGGACCAGTTGATAAAGGTGATGTATTGGTTACTGGCGAACAAACAGGCACAGCGCAGCGAATAAATAGTTGGAAGCCAGGGTGTGTAGTTGGTAAAAGTTTAGACAGGATTGATAACAATGAAATTAAAAAAATTGAAGTAGTGGTAGGGAGATTTTAATGGCATTTCCGACGAGCCCAGTTGACGGACAAAAAGCCAGTGTAAATGGCATAACCTATATTTACAATTCAGCAATTCCTGCTTGGACTGTAAATAGTACTTTTTTAGAAAGTTTTTCTGGAAATTTACTAATCGCTAACAATATATCAACAGCCAACTCTATAACTGCCGACGAATTAAGTGTTGGGCCAATTTCAGCAACTGATGTCACAGTCACAGGTAATGTAAGTGGTGGCAACTTGACCACAGCAGGTGATGTAACCACAGCTACAGTAACAGCTAGCACAACTATCACAGCTACAGGAAATGTAAGTGGTGGAAACTTAACCACAGGTGGCAATGTTGAAGCCAATTTTTTCTTTGGAAACGCCAGTCAACTTACTGGTATTGCTATCAGTTCTACTGAACTGGTTGATTCCCAAAGATTAGATATTAGAAACTCCTCAGGTAATATAGTATTGACAATTTTTGGCGCAGGATCTTAATAAGATAAGTAAAGTATGGCATTTGTAAGACCACTTTACTACAACGCTGGTGTCTTAGAAGAAATGACCGATACACACATTGAGTCATATAGAACACGATGCAAATTTCTTTTTCTCAACAATCCTTCTGTGTTTTTGAGTGTTGTTGCGTCTGGCGGAAGTTTGGGCAACATTGCAGACACAAGATTAATAGCCGGAGCAAGTACTTCAAGAGTTGATCGATTTGCTACAGCCCCGGAAACTCCTAATGTGCAAGTAGCAACAGTTCAATACGGTAGAGTAGATGAAACTGTCGAAAGCACAACTGCACCTAATGATGGTTCTGGTTACAGTTTTCCCTTGTACTATGACGGTGCAGGAGCCTTGCAGGCAATGACTTTGCAAGATGTTTATGATACATTTGCAGAAGAAGCAATTTTAGGATTGGACGCATCGGGAGAATTATACACTATAAGCACCTCGGCATCCGTGTCCGGATATACCAGTCTGGGAATTATATTTTCTGATACTGGTGCAAATGTTGCAGCTTATACTGCAGGCGGAATTCCTGAAGCCCAAGATCAGCCTTTTACTAGGTTCGATTATTATCTACATCAAAGAAACGCAGTTTCGTCATCATATGATGTAAATGTTGCAAAATATGACGGATCCGGCGTGCAAGAAATGACAGAACTAGAAATTGATAATATATTGGAGCCGGCGGTAAGACATCTGGCAACTTCGGTTACTGGCTTTAGTTTACGTTTTAGCTGGAACGGAACAGGTGTTGAAACAGGGATTATAAATGATACAAGATTGAATGGTACTGGTAATTATCAACAACGTTTTGTTAACACCAATGATTATCGGACTCAAGAATTTCCCAATGGAAGTTTTGTAACAGAAAACACATATGAATTAAGGGTCAGAAAAGAATGATTTTAGGCAACGGCGAGTTTACAGAAGCTTATTTTGTAGACAGTGACAACAGACAAATCGAAGCTGTGTTTCACGATTTTGATGATGATAAGTTTTTTAATTTGATAATAAAAGTTGATTTGGAAAACGAAAACTACAAAAAATTATTGGAACAATTTAATCTTGTGCAAATAAAGAAAATGACTGACGAACGCAAAGAGTTTGAAAATCAAAAATTTTTAAATGTAGTAAAAGATGTTGCGCAACAAAGTGGACTAATATACGACCCAGAAAATGCGGATGCAGAAAATCGTTTAAGGGTTGACCATATTTTTGAACTTCCAGAAGGTGAGTTCGGTGAAGAGTTTTTATTTAATCTTAAATTGAGAGTTTTCGAAATGGATGAGGTAATGAACTCTGAAGATGCAGATCTGAAGAAAAAACTTAGAGAAGCAAAGACGCCTCTTGAAAGTTTGTACATTGCAGGAAAGTTCTTATACGAATAGTTCGTAATATTTCCATCGATGAGGAAGATTTTCGCTGTGGGTAAAATGCGCAAATTTAATATCACTGTGAAACTCTTTTCCTAAAAACATATACGGATTTCCAGTCACATCCTTATATTTGCAATTTAATTTTTTTAAGTTATCATCTTTAAACCGGCATACCCAAGATTCAGGCAAATAACACAATTTTAACTTTTCATTAACTGAATCTTCTATGAAGTGTTGTTCGCCATTTACGGGACCTGTTGTATATCCTTCATCTATGTATTTTCTTTGATAGTATGCAGGGTTCTCCATGAACTTGTCATAGATGTACTTACAGTCGGTAGGGTAGTACTTGTAGAAACCCCCGTTAATCGTAAAGTGAGAATACTCAGTATCCTTCCACCAACTTTTAATAGTTAAGAACTCGCCTTTCTGTATGGGATGTTCAAAAATCTTTTTGTAATCGTTGAGTAATAAAATATCAATATCCATTACACAGATGGGTTCATCCAGGTCCAGAGTCATACCGAACATCTTGTTCCATTGTAACTGAACATTGTCTTGTATAGGTTCTCTTACCCAAACAACCTCATACTCGGGCAACTTTCTCTCAAGATACTCTTCATACTCTGGACCATATCGGTCACCAATTCTAACACATACGATTTTCATTAGTAGGACCCGTGCACAACCTCTTGCCTGAATGCATTTTTGCCTGAAACAATACAATTATCAATATCTAGATACTCGTTCCATCTTTCATGAATTTTTTCAATTGTATGCCGATGAATCATATAATTATAACAGAAAATATTGGAAAAGTATAATAGATTTACTTTGTCTGTATCTATTTCTAGTTTTGAAATAGGGTCGGTAATTGCATCATACAAGATAAACTTTGGGTTACTAATTTTATCAATGGTCTCTTCGATCATATCAGTAGAAAAGATTTTTTCATTGTCTTCTACTACTACGGGTTTATAGTCTGCGTTATCTACAATAACGCCTTCTTTACGTTGATAATATCTTTCAACCGCATCAAGGTTCTTGAATTCATAGACCATGCGTTTCCAGTTCAAAGAGTCTTTATTCACATCAAAGAGAACAACTTCAGTATCCTCATGCCCATAATGATGATACAATAGCTCTGCAGTGAACCCAGACGCAGGCGCATAAATTACATCAAACTTCATGTGTGTTGGACGAATCATTTTGCTATACTTTTCATTGTTTTTAGTATATACAATATTATCGTTCTTTTTGCGTTCCATGTCTAACGCATCGCAATGTCTACGTTCTGGATAACAAAAAAACTTAACGTTTCGTTCTTTATCAAAGTTATAAATGGTTTGTCCATCCTCAATTACTTTTGAGATATATTCTGCCATGTCTGCTGATCGCACCTGTTTGAATTGAGGATCTTTTGGAGGACACAACCAATGAGGTGTATAATCGTCGTGCACGTTACTCTTAGATCGGTCAGGCCAAATTACAGGACCACTGTATTTTCCAAATAAGGGTTTGCCAATTTTCCTCCAATGGTCAAGGTTTAAAAACATGCACTGTTGATGCAACCTTGCATACGCATTTTTTTCATGCCATAATATGTGACCCTTACACGGTTTGCCAGATTCGCAAAATTCGTCAAAGTATGTGTGGATGGTTTCTGGGCGACTTATTTCCCAATGATAGTAAAAAGTTCCGATGTAACTTACCATTGCATACTTGTATTTGTCAACATGTTGTACTGCCTCGTCGAGGTTTTTTGCAAATATCAAAGGTCCGCAACTTTTTGCTTTTCCTCTTCCAATGCCAGAATACCAAGTTAGGGTTGCCATATATTCTGCATAATCATCCCATTTAATTTTAGGATAGTCTACAATAATATGCACCTGTTCAGAATCTCTTGTGTTGTGACCTGAGTTTTCTAAAATGTATTGACTAAATTCTTCAAATGACTGCATTGGGGTGTTCCTGGTAGAATGAATCTATAAAAAGTTGTTTGCGTTGTTTATTGGTACCACCATGAATGATAAAGTGAATACGTGGTTCTCGCGAAAAGTTTGCTGCTTCGTGAAACGGGCCGTTATTAAACCAATATACTTCTCTGGGTTTAAATGGAACCTCTAACATGTCTTCTGTTCTGCGTAGGTAACAGTTTTCTGGTTGTGTAATCGCAATATTAATTGCAGACATTACATTGTTTTTCAAAGGTCTTCCTTTTTTCCACTGGTGAGTATCGGTATGACTGCGAATAAATCCGCCAGGTTCTAACAACATGAAACGACACCTACCATACATACCATTGTTGGGAAAAGTATCTTTTAACCACTCTGTCATTGTGGGTGCATACTCAGTTAACTCAGTCCACTGATAATTAAAAGAGTCCGGATTAAAGGTGGTAACATGCATTCCTTCTCCGTGTAGAGTAGCTGACTTCCACCCCCGACCATGCATCGCACGATGATCTACAAATAGTCCTCTGTCGTATATTTCTAATGCTTCGGCAACGACAGTTTCTGGTATTTGGATATCTGCACGAAGATAGAATAACTCATCATCATCGCACCATTTTTTTACTTTGTCAAATTCTTGTGTCATTTCCAATAGTCCTTCACCCAAGAGTCCGCCTGTTCATTTTTTAAATCTTGATTTAATATGCAAACTTCGTAGTCTGTTCTTAATTTTTCTGGTTCTTCGTCTTTGCCGTATCTTGCACCTAACTGGTACGAATACGCAATCGACGACGGTAAAATGTCAATATCTACAGGGTCGTTGAAAAAAAATCTATCAATTCCTTGATGATATTTTAATAAGATTCTGTCTTGATTTTTTTTGAAATATTGATACGTGCTTATACCTTGTTGACCTGTCCATTTCATAATTGATGAATTGTATAATGTCGGAGTTGCATGTTTTTCTGTATACGGATACAAATAATCAGATTTCCATTGAGAGTATAGAACCGAAAGTGTTCTAGTTTTAATTGAACATAACTTTTCCAATGGGTTTAATATTACCACATCTAAATCAAAATAAATAGTGTCGCCTTGCGTAAATAAGTTTAATAAATCTAATTTAGGCCACACACCTTGTAAATTAGAATCTATTGGTATTTTTATTGTTTGAATATTTTTGAGATCGACGGCGCAATCCGTGTAACAATAAAACTCAAAAGGGATCGGCATGTTTCGTGAGACCATACTGTATAACTTATGCACATAGTCAACAGAATATTTTGGTCCCCATTTTACGCAAACAATATTCATACTTTACTTAACCAGATGTGGAGAAAGGAATGATAATTTTACCTCAGGTGAATGAAAACAACAAATGTATACTACAAAGCAACGGTTTTTCGGCATCAGACTGGGTAAGAACACTGTATATATTAAATTGTTTCAATAACCAATATGCAAACTTTGACAATTTTGTCTATCTGTATGCACCTTTTTTTGAACTAATTGCAAAAGAATATTATTCTAATACTGAGGTTAACGTATTACATACAAATGAAATTGCAATATTTGACGAATTTCGCCTGGCAGATTGCTATCAGATATTCAACGAAGCCTGTAAATATTTTAAAGCAAAGAACAAAGTTGCTATGTTAGAATTAGAAGACTATAATTATCTAAATGGAGATAATTTAATACGAGATCATCATCGCTACAATCTTTACAGTGGACTGCAGAAAATTATGGTGCAATCCACAAAATTTTCGGGCTTACAAGAAGTAGTAAACCAGAACTACACTATTGTTCTTATGAGCCCATATCCAAATAATAAAATTACTCAAAACAAGTTTTTTGATGTTGCTAACCGTCCTGCTAATGTGTATGATCCATTTTTGGGCATCTCCTATAAACAATTCTTGGAATTTATGAATATCGAAGATAAACAAAAAATACAACAAGTTCATGCTCAGTTGTTACCTAACCTCAATCACATTGGACCTTTCAATGAAATTGATATAGAATATTATCTTAACCCAAATAATTTTGATGATTGAAGAAAAAATTTCAGAGTTGACAAAAAGAAAATATGTGGTTCCTGTTCGCTCTGGTACAGACGCATTGTATTTGTCGCTGGTTGCTAGTGGAATACAAAAAGGTGACAAAGTTTTAGTATCCAATTTTTCATGGATATCTACTGCATCTTGTATCACTATGGTAGGTGCTACTCCGGTATTTTGCGATATCGATTTGAATACCTATCACATGTGCTTACAAAGTATTCGCAGAATGGTTTCTCCAGATACCAAGGCTTTGATATTTCCTCATTTATTCGGATCAATGATGGAAACCGATCAACTGGTTGATTTTTGCAAAGAAAGAAAAATAATTTTAATCGAAGATGCCTGTCAGGCAGTAGGATCTAGTCTCAATGGAGTTCCTGCAGGATCCATTGGAGATATTTCAACTTTTAGTTTTAATTTAAACAAAGTTGTATCAGGCATAACCGGCGGCGGAGCGGTATTAACCGACAATGAAAAATATGCACAATATCTACATAAAATATCTCATCATGGTTATAATGGAATAGATTTTGAATTTCTTGGCATCAACGCAAAGATGTCAGAAATTGACAAAGATGCAATTTGTAAACAGCTTGGCTTCTTAGAAAAAACCAATCAAAAAAGAAATAATCTTGCTAAAAACTACGATAATTTTTTTGCATCGTTGCCAGTTAAATTGCAAAAAACACCCAAAGGTATTTGTAATAATCATCACAAATATACCGTACGATTTAATACAAAAGAGGTTAGAGACAAAGTTCAAAAGATTCTAAATTGTAAAATTCATTACCCAATGCCTATTTCAGAAAACACAATGTACCGAGACATTGTTCATCAGAAAGACAAGTGTGTCAATGCTAAATTAGTGTCGGACACAATTTTAACTTTGCCAATGGATTCTAATTCGCTTCCTGTGGATGATATCTACAAGTTATTAGTTGAAAAAATAATAACACAACCTGATTACGCGATGGAAGATATCAATCAATATACCAAGGATAATCTGCATAATGCCTTATATGACATTGCAAGATCTCAATGACAATTATCTAGCAATAGATTTTTTCTTGTCTAAGTCGTGCAACAAGTCCTGCTACTATTGCACTACATATACGTTAGAACAAAGAAATTTAACTGTTGATTTGGACTTTCTAGTACGTGTGTTAGAATATTTTAAAAAATACAAGGTAAGAATCAATTTACTAGGTGGCGAACCTGCATTAATAAAAAATTTACAACAGGTTACATCCGAGATACAGAAGTATGATAATTTTGTGTGTTGTGTTTTGTCAAATTCTCTTGTAAGACGTAAATATCCTTACATTTTAGAAGATTCTAAAATCTTTTACTTCGAACACATTGTACTAGACTTTTATCAAGATAAAATAAAAAAGTTAGGAAAATTTGATTTTTTTGCCAAGAACAAAAACAACAATTATAATGTTGTAATCAAGACTCCCAATTACAACAAGTATAGACGTAATTTTCCAGAAGAAATAGCAAAACTTAATCATGAAAACACAATGTTCAAAGAATACAATTCAAGGTCTCCGGAATATAGTGTAATTTATCAATCACCAGAGATTGATAGAAGACTGTGTGCAAAGTTTCCTAAAGTGCCTGTGATTGATTTTGAAAACAAAAGTATTCGACATTGTAGCAAAAGAACCCAAGATTCTAGAACATTTAAAGTAAATCAAAACAATGTAGATGAAATGATGAATTTTAAGTTGTTTAAATATGAAACTTATTGTGAAACCTGTTGCGAAAAAATTAACAACTTTTCTTTTAACAAATATTTGGATATTATCGAAACACATGCAATATAAAATGGTTGAATATTCAGAAACCTTGGATCTCTCTAATTTTTATTCTTTAGCAAAAGCAAAAGGATTTAACAACAATTGTAGCAAAGAGAAATTGATTGATTGTTTTGCAAATGAGAGAGAACATCAAGTTTGGATTTTATATTACAACAATAATCCTGTAGGCTCAGTAGCAGCTCATTCTTTTGACGAAATGGGTAAAAACAGCTATAGAATAGCAGCAAGAACTTGTGTATTAACAGATGAAATTCCAACACCAACTCTGCGAACACGAAATCAAATTGTTACCCAGCAACATGTAACAGGACAATTTTTAATACCAGCATGCATAGAATGGGCTGGAAAAGATTCCAATCTATATTGTACATCAAACAATCTGGGATCAAAAAGTCAGAAACGTGTGCACAATATTTTTTTTCCTGCTTTAGAAAAGGCTGGACAAGTAGAAAGAATCTGTAATATGATGTATCGCGGAGATTTACAAACTGTTTGGAAATTGAATGTTAGTAATTTTTACAAGGTTTTACATAAGTATAAAAGATGGACGTAAAATTCATTTAAAAAAGGTAGACCATGATTCAAGAAAGATACCGTAAAGATTACGATGGCGAGTTTGTTATTATTCAAACCATTATTAAAAACGGTCAAAAACTGCAAGAACGTGAGTGGATACCCAACCCTATTAGCAATAACCATATCAGTGCTCGAGCTGCTGTTATAGGAGCAGGTACTAGTAGAGAGCGATTTCCAATAATAAAGTTACAAGGACACAAAGGTGGATTGTTAGGCAAAAAACGTTTACAAATCTACGGCAGTGAAGGGTGTTGGAGAGAACTACAGTGCGATTTCTATGTAGACACTGTGTCTAATGACTTGTCCGATATTATCTACAGCGATTATAATAATCGTGTAGCAGTGTACACAAACGCTAAAAAATGCATGGCCTATCCTGGCAAGTTTTATATGATACCCTACAATGTTAATTTAATTAGCGATGCAGCATTGGCCATGTATGTGGCTGCATTTGACGGACATAAAGAAATATACTGTATTGGCGTCGACGGATTAGACAGCAAAGGATCTGTTAGTCGTAAAGCAGTGGCACACATTGGCAGTGTAATTAAAGCCTATCCTAAAACAAAATTCATATTTGTAAACAATACTAGCAATCTATATCCATTATGGAGACAGTGTTCTAACTATCAACACATGTCCTATAAGAAATTTGTCACCAACTGTGATGTCTGAATCTGTCTAACAGATTCTATTTTTTGCATTACATCATGTAAATTTACTGTGACCCACAACCCGGGATGCATAGGTCGCGGCCAGATTCTACGTTGAATCCAACTGTACCCGACATGTTCTTTATTTAGAGTTGGCACAAACTCGTTTTCTAATAAACAAAAAAATGTGTGATAACAAAATCCACCGTCAGCACTGGTAAACTTTTCAATAGGCACCAGTTTCCTGTATTCAGGCATGTGCCCAAGTTCTTCTGTGCATTCGCGATAGAGTGTGGTTAGCAGTGTTTCGCCAGTTTCGCATTTGCCGCCGGGCAAGCCCCAGGTGTTAGGATGCTTAGGGTCGTTGCGCATCAAATACAAATAACGATCTGTGATAGTGCTATAAAACCAAACACCAACTGCGGTTACAGGACCAGACTCCATTCTCCCCCCGGATAAAGTCCTTCATAGCTCTTAAGCCAATTATTTTCTGCCCAGCGATACTGTATACTGGTTGTTAGATTGGTAACATATTGCACGTCACTGAGATTACTACTGTCGAACACAACATTCCAGCGTATACCATCGTATTCTACAATGTCATTTGCACTAGCAACCAATGGTGAACCATCTGTGCCACGCCAAGCTAGTGCATTGCCATCGTCCTCACTGCCAGTGCTTTCCACAAACAGATAACGCTGACCAGTTGCAGCCGCATCCAAGCCAGAATCTGGTCCTTTGCGCAATGGATCAACAATGGCATCAACTGGATCTAATGTGTTTGTAGGTATAGTGTCTTCATCTACCGTGAACAATAAGAATCTGTCATCACTGGGGTGATAGGCAACTGTGCCGATAATTTCCGAATCATCGTAAGGATTTACAAGTCTAACTTGACTGATACCGTTACGAAGTTCGCCATATAGATCAACAACTGTATGCCAAAGTAGGTTACTAGGCTGACTAGCCGGCGGGTCAATGCTGTTGATTGATTCGCCTACTGCATTGTGTTCCAGCACTTGTAGCTGATTGCCTATTAACAATGTTTGATAATTGAATGGTGTCATTTTTTGACGAGTGCCCAACAACAAGTCATTATCAAGTATTGCTTCGTTGTAATCGCCTTGTGCATCATAGATGCTGGCAATAATTTTTTGTACCACACCCAGTTTTTTAACTTTTGCCGGCGGGTTGATCCAAATTGGCATGGTAAATCTCAGGCTACTAATATCTATAGGATCATCTGTGCCCACTGGAATGTTCCTTGAACTCCAGGTGTTGCCAATCAGTTCTACTACACTGAGACTGCTCCAATCTAGGTAGTTGTCTGTGCTTTGTATTTCCAGACTGGGATTGAAAAGTGTAAGTATCTGTTCTAGCAACTGTAGTTTTTGGTTGGTATTTGATGTCCAGATATCCAACTGAACTTCAAGACTATAGGGCACAGGCATTAGTCGTTCTATGGTGAATGCATTGCTCTGTGTAGTATCGTAGGTTTCTGTTTCTTCGTCCCAGGTTCTCTGTCTTACATTGCGTTTTTCCACAAAGTAAGGTTCCTGCACCCGGTCACGAGCATAGTTTAACCCAGTAATGTAAAAAGTCATCAACGGAGTAGCAGGCATGTTGTTGGCACTGTTTTGCTGTAACACAGTTTGTGCCTGTCTGCTGGCGTCGCCGTAACGCACTGGCACACGATAAAGTGCAGCAGTACCATCTTCTTCTCTGCCATATTCCACTTGAAAGTTTGAAAAAATTCTTGTGAACTGTAATAAGAATCTGCGTATTTGTTCATCATAAAAGAAAGACTGGTTTGCCATTAGTTGTCTGCCTCTGGACGTAGTAAGTTGCTGAGACTTTGTCTACTTGGAATCTCGCCTCTGTCTTTGGTATCCACTGTTGCGTCGTTGTTAACAAAGCTACTTCGTAATGTTTTATTGTCCGCACCTGGTGTAAGATCTGTGCGAATGTTGTCTTCTACCTTTAACCATCTTACGCCATCATAGCGGAATAGTCTGTTTGGAAAGTAGTCCAATCGCAATGCATAATCGCCTACCGCAGGATTTACGGGAAAACTAACACCTGGCGTAACTGGTAATCCATTCGGTGCTGTTTCTGTGCCCGTTAAGTAACCAAGCACATAGCCTTCTCTTTGTGGGGTAACAGGCTGTTGATCACTGTCTAAGTTTGTGGTATCAACTGTGATGTCTGTTTGACTGGTATTGTATCCTGCAGGATTTCCGGGTGTGCCATCTTCGTTCGTGCTAACAATATAAAATTTGCTGTTATCATAACCACTAAGTGGAACTTCGAACTCTGCTTGAGTGAGGATTGCATCATTGATTTCCAAATCCTTACTCTTAGTGGTAATAGTATCCAGTTCTGTGTCTGGTGTGTATACTTGCCAATAGGTGGTATTTGTAATTTCTGTGCCACCAGGTGCATCTGTAACTGCCTGGTAGTAGGTGTTGCCATCTAGTACGATACTGCCACTTGGATAGTAGTTGCCTGGATCCCAAATGTTGTCAACAGCAAACGGTTTGTCCAGTATGTCCTTGTATTCCTGTGCACCCACAAGTGGTGTGGCCTTTACTCGCCACAGGTGCGGCAACCATGTTTGGCTAAAACCTTCACTGGCAAATGCTGCATCCTGAATAACATAATACTTGGGTATGGCTTTTGCAAGATCCTCATCCAGTGGATGATAGTCTTTGAGGTTAGGCAATTCCAACACATCACCGTTCATTAGCTTTCTGCCAATTGTATCAATCATGAAGTTGTAGTGAAAGGTGATAAACAGTGTGTCGTTGTTTAAGAATAGCCCAAACTGGCTGAGATCAAAATCTATGTCTTGTGCATTGTAGACACCACGCATGGTGTATACATCAGGGCTATAGCTTCTATCTCTGTTTTCCAGCAAGAATAGATCTTCGATAAACAGTGGATTTTCTTCGCTGTAACTGGGCTGTGTAGCATCCTGTGTACCGCCACTGATACTCGAACTATCATCGCCGCTGGGAGTTGGGCCAAGATACTTGTGCACATACATGTCAACGCCGCCGACTTGATACATTTCTGCAACAGTGCGGTCAATAAATTTGTAATCGTTTTGACGATTAGGGCGGTATAAACTCAGTCGTGGCATACTATTTCCTCAACTGTATTTACCGCCCTAAACAGTTATGAATAAATGCTTTGGCGTACTCTGCGAATTAGTAATAAAAAACCCAGCCCTGCACATGCTACAGCAAGCATGGTTGCTTCTAATGGCACAGCAAAAAACATCATAAAGCCAGTTACAATCAAGAACTGAATCCAAGTGTAAAACATTACCCCATCTAAAAATGCTTCTTTCATACTTTTACATTCTCACTGCTGAATAGTTTGAACGAGCGCGACCTGTGTATGCCGAAGCAGATCCTGTCTGCATATACACTCGATCCACCGCATCAGATTCTGAATACGCATTGACCTTGCCAATCAGTTGCCCGTTGTAGTAAACAAAATAATAACCTCTCATCTTACACCTCCTCCAAGTCTGCATACTGTTCGTAGGGCAGTGGCTCACAGTCATCTGGCAATCCACGCTTCAACTCTGCTTCCCACTCAGCCGCGGCCCGCTCCTCTTCATACTGTGCGTTCAACTGAGCACAGATGTTGTCGTAGGTGGCCTCCATGTCCTCGATAGTCATCTCATCCCACGCCAACCGCAAGCGGCAACCGTAGAGGTCCTTGCTCGCATCCGAGATGCTGTTGATCAGCTGACTACGCTCGAAGTCTTCCACAGTGTGCACACCCTGGTCCGCCCAATGGCTCATGTCGTCCGTGTACTTGCTCATCCACAGGCCTGGCTCCTGCTCCATGAGCAGATCAGCTTTGGCGTTAAGTGACTCAATGTGTTGAAGAAGTGTGATCATAACATCTAGCTCCGTTTTGTTAACCTACACATATATAATAGCACAACTAGCACGTAGGTCAACCGTTTTGTATATTCTGGATGAAAAAAGTTTAGGTTGACCGAAATGCAAAACTGCATTACTATATACAAGTTGATATAAAGGAGCACATGATGGTTGCAAAGAAAACACCTCGTAAAAAAGTTGCACAACTGGATCCCAGTTTTGATGGTGCACTAGAAATGAGTGGAGCACAGTTTCACACAATCCGCAATCAAGCAATCCTCTACTACTATCAAGAGTACAAGGTCAGTGACTTGGTTAAAGATTTGTATGCCTGGATGAAAGATGTAGGATATACCGCCAATGACATTCAAGCAGTTAAAGCCAATGGCACTGATGGACTAAGCAGTGTGATCACATATGCTGTTTGTTTGCGCAAAGGCATGCCCGATTTGCATCCAGAGCATGCAGAGTACTGGGACAGTTTAGAAGGCACTGTGGGTCAGCTCAAGCCAGTGTCAGAAAGCATGCACAGTGTAATCAAACAAGTGATTGAACGCTACAAGCCAGCAAAAGAACAGACAGAAAAACAAGAGGATGCAAAGCCAAAGAAAACTGTGCAAGATCACATGCGTGACAAAGCACTGGCTATCAGCGGCGAGCTAGAAGGCATGATAGATGAACTCAGTGTTAATGAGTTTAAGACTCCAGAAAAATATTCTGTGATTGATCAACTAAAAATCCATGAAGCACCTGCACAGATGATTGATGTTATCCGCGAGCCATTTGAAACTGCACTAGCAGAAATGCAAGAAGTACAAGCAGGCACAGACGGACAGCTTAACGAAGCATACGGACATTTGGGCAAAATTCAGGTGCGCAACTTTGTCAAGTTCCTTGAACAAGCGGTAGCAGACTGCAACAACTATGTGCAAGTGAAAAAAGCAACTCGTAAGCCACGTGCTGTTAAACAAAAGACCCCTGCGCAGTTGACTCGTACATTCAAATATTGCAAAGAGTTTGCTGAACTTAAACTCAAAAGCGAGGCACCTACTAAACTAGTAGAAGCTAGTGAAGCGTGGTTGTACAATACCAAAAACCGCAAGTTAATTCATGTGGTAGCAGACGAGTACAGCAAAACTTTCACTGTTAAAGGCAGTAGTATTGTTGGGTTTGATACTGTAAAAACAGTGCAAAAGACCTTGCGCAAGCCAGTGGAGCAACTGAAACTGATTACAGGGGTAGGCAAGCCCGCGGCTCGTAAAAACTTTGCTGAGATTAAAGCAACAGAGATTAAATTTAACGGCCGCGGCAACGAACACATTGTGATCTTAAAGGCACACTAGACTGGTAAATACAAGGGCACTAAGGATGCTCTTTAATGGCTGAACAAACAACACTTGACGTACTAAAACAACAAACCATTGACTATGTAAAACTACAGTTAGGCGATGGCATGATTGATCTAGAACTGGATCCTGAACACTATGAAGCAGCTTATATCAAAGCAATTGGTGTGTATCGTCAACGTGCCACTAACGCATACGAAGAAAGCTATGCGTTTTTAGAAATCAAAAATGATGTAAATGTGTACACCCTGCCAGACGAAATAGAAAGTGTAAGACAGATATTCCGTAGAAGTTTTGGTAATAACACCAATGGTGGGTCAGGAGCAGAATTTGACCCGTTTTCAGGCGCTGCTATGAACCTTTACCTGTTGAATCGCAACCAGTCAGGCGGACTTGCTACCTATGATTTCTACAGTCAGTATGTGGAAATGGCAGGCAGAATGTTCGGAGCCTATGTTAATTACACATTCAATCCTACAACAAAACAATTGCAAATCATAAGAGACCTCAAAGGCGAAGACGAAACCTTTTTGCTGTGGACTTACAACTTACGTCCAGAAATTCAAATACTCAAAGACAGAATGACATCACAGTGGATCAAAGACTACATGATTGGTAACTGTAAATTGATGATCGGTGAAGCTCGTGAGAAGTTTGCTACTATTGCTGGGCCACAGGGTGGCACTGCTCTTAACGGTGCGGCTATGAAAGCCGAAGGCCAGACCATTATGGACAGCAAGATCGAAGAGCTCAAGAACTACATTGATGGTTCACAGCCCCTCACGTGGGTGATCGGCTGATGCGAGCAAACGAGTTTTTAAACGAAGCTGGTAAAGTTGATACAACTGGATACAAGTTGGTTAAAAAAACCAATGATGTAGAGCTTTGGATTAATCAAACAGATCCATCAGAAGCAATCGCTATTTTAGACGACGGCGCCTGGGATGGATATAAAATGGATAACGAACCAACTTGGGAGTTTGAAAAACGCCGCGGCCGTTATGGGTATTTCACTGTAGATAATTTAGATCAATTGTTTGAAATAAAATTATCTGAGCATAAAATGATTTGGAGTCGTTCAGGCAACAAGCTCAAGCTCAAATATCGTTGTGCCAGTGGACCCAAAGCAGGTCGCATTGTGCCCGATCCTGGTGCATGTGCAGCTCCAAAAGACCTAGCTCGAGCCGCACAAATGAAACGCACTAGAGCTACCACAAAAGTGCGAGCAGCTCGTAAATCTAAGAAAACCAAACGTGTTAATCCTGCTAGCAAAATACTCGCTAGATTAAACTCACTTACGAAAACCAAGTCTGCTCCGAAAAGCCAAGTGGTTCGCATGACGAGCAAGAGCACAAAGAAAGCAAAAAAACCCAGTAAACCCAAATGAAAATAGAATTTGGATGCGGTGCAACTCCTACTAAAAAAGATTTTTTAACCTGCGACATACGTGATCTTCCAGGAATAGATTACATATGTCCAGCATGGGAAATATCAGATCATGTTGCCTTTGACTCGGTTGACGAAATATTCAGCAGACATTTTCTTGAACATTTAACTTTTGTACAGGCTGAAAAATTAGTCAATGTGTGGTATAAAATTCTCAAACCCAGTGGAGTATGTGAACTGCTTGTACCTAACATGGAATTTCATATCAACCAGTGGATTCACGCTTTTGCCAATGGAGTGAACACTGACAAAGATAAAAATAAACTAAAACATGCTTACGCAGGGTTCTGGGGTCATCAGCGTGAAGGCGAATATCAAGTATGGGACGTACACAAAAGCGGATACAACCAGTACACACTCACAGAACTTTTTGTTAACGCTGGATTTGTGCATCCAATAAATCATCGCAAAAACACAAACAAACATCTACACATGTCTTTCATGAAGCCGAGCATAAGTTAATGCTTTTACTTGCAGGCTGTAGTTATATAGATAATCCAGATTTTCCTCCTATTGCATTTGGCGATGCAATCTATAATGAAAACAGAGCAAAAATTGTAGCCATGGGCGGAGCCGGCAATCAATACATTGCACAAACCATTGTTGACAACATAAACTGCGATACACATGCTGTGTTTGTGTTATGGAGCGGCATGAGTAGGCTAGATGTACAATTGCCTATTGAAATGGATCACGAAGTTGAAAACTACTGGCATAGGACATTCAGTAAACGCAGTGTGTGGTTTCACAGTGGAGGATACGGCGGCACTTGGCACAGCATTACCAATTCAAAAAGCCGTTATGCAAAATACGTGCACAGCTATCTAGAAGCACAGTACAAGCCACTGGATTGGAATTATCTTGCTGGAATAAGTTTTACAGCAATTAGTGGAGCACTGAATCTACTGGAAGCAAAAAACATCGAGTATAGATTTGGGTTTATCTATGATTTTTTTGAGGACTACAGCAGCGAAACTACCAGTCTAAGCGGCGCAGTTAGTAGAGATCACCACATGATAGATCACATTCCTTGGAACAAATGTATTAGCACCACCCCATATGAGTTTTGCAGAGACAATCATCTACTTGACACAGATGAATTTCATCCCAGTGAAAAAGGATACAAGCAGTGGTGGAATACTGTAAAACCAGAAGTGCCGTTTGGTCCTTAAAATAAAGGTTGACCAATCCTAGTAAATTTGCTAGTATTTGTAAATGGCAGATTTAATGATAGATTTAGAAACTCTTGGTGTTGCGCCTGACGGTGCAATTCTAACTATTGCGGCGCAAACATTCGATCCGTTCAGCGACGGCTGGTACGACAAGCATTATTATGCTCGAGTGACCTTGGACGATCAAGCCGATCGAGTGATCAATGACAGCACTGTGGAATGGTGGTCACAACAAACACCACAAGCACAAGAAGAAGCATTCGGCGAAGATAACAGAATTCCTCTACAGCAAGCTCTCAGTGAGCTATTTTCTTTGATGTTTCATGCAGATCACATTTGGGCAAACGGTATCACCTTTGATATTGCTATTCTTGAGCATGCGTTCAAAAGCTATGAAATGGGATTGCCTTTTAAATATTACCGAGTATTGGATGCTAGAACGGTATACAATCTTTGGCCAGATCTACCAAGAGGTACAGTAAGTCATCACGCACTGGATGACTGTCAACAACAGATTCTCAAATTACAACAAACACTAAAACATCTAGGAGTGACTAAACTAAAATGAAACAGATCGATTACAAGTTTCGCGAAGACGAGCTTATTCAAGAACTAAAAGACTACATTGACAGCACATATGATGCACATTATGGGCAAAGCAGTCTACAAAGCAGTGAGGTGATTGTTGATCGAGGTCGTGGATTGGATTTCTTTCTAGGCAACGTTGACAAATACAATGCTCGCTATGGCAAGAAAGGCACAGTAGATGATCACAGAAAAGATCTTATGAAAGTGTTACACTATGCTCTTCTTGCACTTTATGAACACGACCGACGAAATACTTAATCTTCCAGTAGATCTCCTCGCTTGAATGGCAGTTCCAGTTGCATGACTTCTACACTGCAATTCAAGCACACTGTTCTTAGATTGTTGAGAGACACATTGTTTAGATTGTTATCCAAGTGGTAGACCACAGTTTGTTTTGCACTCTTGGCTCTGAATCCACACCTATCACAATTTAACTTCTTTTCATATCCTGCTTCTGCCCAGCGCGGTACAGCAGGTTTAGCCTTGCGATTCCGCCTGATACAACTATCACACTTTTTACGGTAATAGGTTTTGCCCTTAACCTTGCGGTTTACGGCTGCAAATTTATTATTACAAGCTTCACATACTGGTCTTGACATAAGTGTATTTAACGCAAACCTTTCTTAAGGGCAAGCTAACCACCTTGTTTTGGAGATCAGCGATAAATATTCATAACAGTTTTTATAAAGGAACAAAAAGATATGGCACTAGTTTCACCAGGAGTAGAAGTCTCAGTCATCGACGAGAGCAACTATCTACCAGCAGCAACAAATTCGGTACCGTATATCTTGGTCGCAACAGCGGAAAACAAGGTAAGCGGAACTGGCACTGGCGTAGCCGCCGGTACAACAGCAGCAAATGCTAATGAAGTGTACTTGATTTCAAGTCAACGAGAGCTTGCAGCCACTTTCGGTAATCCATTTTTTTACAGTACCACAGCAGGTACAGCAATCAACGGATACGAACTAAACGAGTATGGGCTGTTAGCAGCCTACAGTGTGCTAGGTGTCAGTAACAGAGCATATGTTCAGCGTGTGAATATTGATCTCAGTGAGCTTACTGCTAGTTTGACAAGACCAACCGGTGCGCCGGATGACGGTTCTTGGTGGTTAGACACAGGCGACACTCAGTGGGGAATTTTTGAGTGGAGTGCTACAACTAACACATTCACAAATAAAGTGCCCACAGTAATTGTTAGCACAGACGACCTTGACACAGGTGTGCCTAAGGCCAGCATTGGCAGTATTGGTGATTATGCAGTGGTTGCTACCAATGCAAACAACCCTGTATACTACAAGTCACCAGGCTTAACAGTCACAGCTACAGCAGGCAATACAGAAGTGGTTGCCGCTAACAGTTGGATACTAGTAGGCAGTGACGATTGGAAGAATTCATGGCCCAGTGCAATTGGTACTGAAACCAGTCCTACAATTACAGCTGGTCACACTATCTTTTTAAATGATACACTGATCACTGCTTCAGGAACAACTGCAAGCAGTCTTGCTATTGACATCAACGATGCAAGTATCGCAGGTGTTGTAGCAAAAGTAGTTGATGGCAAGCTGCAGATTTACATCGACAGTGATGCAACCAATGACGGTAGTACTAATGACGGCAATGGTATTCTTGATATTTCAAGCGGCACAGGCACAATTCTCGCTGACGTTGGTATCACACCAAGAATCTATTATGCACCTCTTGTACAACAAAGCCCACACTACACAAATCCACAGTGGAGAACCACTGATGAACAGCCACATCCAACAGGCAGTGTTTGGGGCAAGACCACAAATGTAAACCTTGGCGCTGATCTCAGTGTTAAGCAGTATGACAGTGTTACAGGACTGTTTGTAGAACAGGCATGTCCAATTTATGAAAATGATCAAACTGCAAACAAGGAACTTGATCCAGCTGGCGGCGGACAAAATCTTGCAGCAGAATCAACTTATGCCCAATATGATGTCAATGAAAATGACACATTTACACTAAAGATTTTTGAAAGATTGTCAACTGGCAGTACCAGCATCACTGGTGATGATACTGCACCAACATTTACGGGCACTGATACATTCACAATTCAAGCCAGTGCTGCTAATAGCACCACACTAACCAGTGCAGTGACAGCAACACTAGGTGGCACAACTGCCGCTGATTTTGTAGAAGCATTTTTGGCAGCCAACGTTGCAAACACAACTGCTAGTGTTACTACCTCAGGTGCAGTAAACATCACGCACACACAGGGCGGCGTGATTGTACTCAAAGACACGTCAGGTACTCCTGTTTCAGATGCAGGGATTGACAGTTCGGTTGATGGTGTAAGAGCAGGCAACGACAGCGATTTGATCTTGAGTAACTGGATTGCACTTGGTGGCGACGACAGCTACACCGCAAGTTCAAGTGCTCCGAGCACAGATCCAGCAGAAGGCACATACTGGTATTACAGTGCAACAGATCAAGTGGATATTCTCGTCCATGATGGCACAAACTGGAAAGGCTATCAGAACGTTACAAACGATATCAGAGGATTTGACTTAAGTCAAACCAACCCAACAGGACCAATTGTTAGTGCTAGTGCACCTACAGTGCAAACTGATGGCACACCCTTGGTCTACGGAGATCTTTGGGTCTCAACTGCTGACCTAGAAGCATATCCAGACATCTACCGTTGGGAAGCTGTGAGTGGCACTGACCAGTGGGTACAGATCGATAACACAGATCAAACCACAGATGATGGTATTGTATTCGCAGATGCACGTTGGGCAACTAACGGATCAACTGATCCAATTACAGCAGACATACCTACTATAACAAGTTTGCTTACCAGCGATTATCTTGACATTGATGCACCAGATGCAAGTTTGTACCCAACAGGTATGCTATTGTTCAATCTGCGTAGAAGCGGCTACAACGTAAAAGAGTTCCAAGTAGACTACTTTAATGCACCCGACTTCCCAGATGACAATTTGCCAACTGTGAAAGATGCTTGGGTAACGGCAAACAGCAACAAGAATGATGGTAGCCCGTACATGGGGCGCAAGGCACAACGCCAGTTGATTGTGAGTGCAATGCGAGCAGGCATTGACGCTAACACAGACATTCGTGAAGAGCAGAGAACGTTCAATTTAATGGCTGCTCCAGGATATCCAGAGCTTATCAGCAACATGGTAGCATTGAACAATGAACGTAACAACACTGCGTTTGTGATTGGTGATACGCCATTAAGACTGGAAGACACTGGTAGTGCAATTATTGATTGGGCAACCAATTCTGCAGGCGTTGGCACAGATGACGAAGATGGATTAGTAACAGCTGATCCATATCTTGGCACATTCTATCCAAGCGGCCAGACCAATGATCTCAGTGGCAACACGGTAGTAGTGCCACCAAGTCACATGATGTTACGCACCATTGTTCGCAATGATGATGTAAGCTTCCCTTGGTTGGCACCAGCTGGTACACGTCGTGGCACTATTGATAACGCAACAGCCATTGGATATGTAAATGCCACTACAGGAGAGTTTGAGAGTATTGCAGTTCGCCAAGGCTTGCGTGATACGCTGTATGAAAACAAGATCAACCCGCTTACATTCATACCGGGCACAGGACTTGTTAACTATGGTAATAAGACAGAAGCCGCCGATCCAAGTGCACTTGATAGAATCAACGTTGCAAGATTGGTATCATTTATTCGTGGCAGATTGGAAAGCATTGGCAAAGGCTTTATCTTTGAGCCAAACGATCAAATCACCAGAGATGAAATCAAGAATTCAATTGAAGGATTGATGAACGATTTGGTTGCCAAGCGTGGTATCTTTGATTACCTAGTGGTATGCGACGAAAGCAACAACACACCAGCTCGTATCGACAGAAACGAACTGTATGTGGATATTGCAATTGAACCTGTTAAGGCTGTGGAGTTTATCTTTATTCCAGTAAGAATCAAGAACACAGGCGAAATTCAAGCAGGCGAAGTCGCAAGCTCAAGTGCTGTTTAAAGCATCATAAAGCAGGGAAACAGGGCCTCGGCCCTGTTTTTTTGTGGTCTCAAACATCATAAATAATACTAACATAGGAGAGAGAGATGGCAGTATCATCACTAACTAGAATGACAGTGCCTTTGGCAAGTGACCAGAGCAACCCAACACAAGGCCTGTTGATGCCAAAATTGAAGTATCGCTTCCGAGTGATATTTGAAAACATGGGTGTAAGCACCCCAAGAACAGAATTAACCAAACAGGTTATGGATTTTACTCGTCCAAACCTCAGCTTCGCAGAAATGGAAATTCCGATTTACAACAGCAGAATCTATCTAGCTGGCAAGCACGAGTGGCAAGCAGTCACAGTAAACTTCCGTGATGATGCAGGCGGCCAAGTTGCTAAACTGGTAGGCGAGCAGCTACAGAAGCAAATGGACTTTGTGGAAATGGCAAGTGCTGCTAGCGGGATTGACTACAAGTTCCTCACACGCTGTGAAGTCCTTGATGGCGGCAACGGTGCAAGCACACCAACAGTGCTAGAAACATGGGAGCTGTATGGCTGTTATGTAAGTAGTGTAGATTACGGTAACCTCGACTATTCAGCAAGTGAACCAGCTACAATTCAGATGAGTTTGAGATTCGACAACGCTGTACAAACACCTCTAGGTGATGGAGTTGGTGCCACAGTAGGAAGAACTGTAGGCGACGTAGTAACAGGCTAAACGCATGTCCTTTGGAAATGATTTCCTCAAAGGGTTCTTTGGAAGTGATTTTCTCAAGGACTACACTCACGCCAGCAAGACTTTCCGTGCTAACGGTTATGAGCTGGCGCCCAAATATAAGTTTCTCTTCTATGTTAGATTCAACCTTAACACTGCTGGGATACCTGCACTAAGACAGCTATTTCCCAGCGGTGTGGACAACGAGATTGGCATTGTTGTAAAAAGTGCCGAACTGCCAAGGTACACATTTGATGTTGATACCATGAATCAGTACAACAGAAAGCGGCTGGTTCAAAGCAAGATTAACTATCAACCAGTTAATATCACGTTTCATGATGATGGTAGCAATCTCATCACCAACATGTGGTACAACTACTTCAGTTACTACTACAAAGATCCCAGCCACAAGTACCAGAATGTGCCAGCCTCAAGTGGCACTCCGGGCGAAATAGGTGGATTGACTCAACCCAGAGCCGACTACAATGGTCGTGATACATACACTGCTAATAGAGATCAAAATGACTGGGGTTATGTTGGCGAAAGCTATTCGGATGCCACAGGCGGTGTGCCCAGTGGAGGCAAGCCAAGATTCTTCAATGACATCACTATATATGGTATGAACCAGCAGAAGTTTAGTCAGTATACTCTTATCAATCCTATTATCGACAGCTGGCAACATGATACCTATGATTACAGCGAAAGCAATGGCACCATGGAACATCGCATGACGATTCAATATGAGACTGTGAAATATTACAGTGGCAACCTCAATGATCATGTGAACAATCCCGGTGCTGACAGTCTTGTTAAAGGTTTTGCAGATCCAACACACTATGACACTGTTAAGAGTCCTCTTGCACGTGGAGGCAGTACAGGCAGCATTCTAGGCCCAGGCGGTATAGTGGATGGTGCACAGACCATTGCTGGTGCTATTGCTGATCCTAGTGTGAAGAATATTCTAGGGGCTATTCAAGCAGGTGGCAATATACAAGAGCTATTGCGCGATCCTAACATAAGACAAATTATTGAAAGTGAAGGCAATCAAGTTTTCCGAGACATCATACGAAATCAAGGACCGGGTGCAACACAAGCAATAATTAACAAAGCTGACAGTGTGTTTTTTCCAAAGTCAACTGGCGATACCAATGCCAAT
>Ga0209953_1000091_pt1 | contig 35387 bp, 47 predicted proteins | sample SalPonred_H2O_MG_FD_185713 | JGI IMG/M metagenome (GOLD analysis project Ga0209953, IMG submission 185713) | Salt pond water microbial communities from South San Francisco under conditions of wetland restoration - Salt Pond MetaG... | ecosystem: Environmental > Aquatic > Non-marine Saline and...
GTATAAAGACGACGTGTCGCTTAAATGATTTCTCAAAATGGTAGAAGCCCTATAACCGAGACGTGTCGCCTTCATGTTTTATACTTTAGACCTGATCCCTTTTCTGATACATATCCATGAATGAATCAATCAGTGATGCTTCAAGGGTAGCATCCATTGGATCAAGATCACGGAACTGCTCATACAGAGAACTACACAGCATGTCTTTCAAAATATCTACGTCATCAATCGTATCCACGATATACTCTGCTGTATTCCATTTCTCTTCATCTGTAATGGTAACGTACTCTGCGTCTGGGTCATTCGGATGTGAGCCATCTGTGACAACCTCAGGGGTATATTGGTTATCAATACGATCCTGTAAGAACATCCTGTGTTTCTCTCTGAACTCTTCTAGTATCTCATGCGCATTCATTTTGTTCATCCTCTGTGTTGTATGCCTGTACACGATCCTGTATAGCACGTGACTGTACTGCACTACACTGTGCTGTAATCTGAATCAACTCACTCAGTAATCCTTCTGAGTGCAGTGTGTACATTAAGTCATCATACTGTGGTTCAGGATCATACTTGTAATCTGATGCACGAGCGTATAACTCACGCAGTATTGTGTACGAATCAATGTGTCTCATCAGTCATCATCTCCATGTCTTACAATATCAATGTACTCATCGTACTCAAACTGATACCCCATGCCAATCATAAAATGGTATAATGCGGATAACATCTCAGTACGTGTAGCACCTTGTGGTACCGCAATCATTGTGAGTTGCTCAGGTACAAACTCTGAACCATACGACATACCTTCTTGATGGTTAATCATGTACGCAACATTACGTTGTAAGTCTAATGTGTCTAACGATAGAGTTTGACTATCGTATGTATTTACATTATCAATCAATTTCATAGCACTTCTCTCCTTGTTCAAACCATAATGCAGATTCGGTACGAGCTACTTCTTCTGCTTCTTTGTGTTCATCGTATACTTTAGCCATGTTGTCAATGGCTTCAGCAAATGTATAGTCTTCGTACAACATATAGTACAGATTGCGTAAAGCATTAATTGATGTACGCAATTCATGTTCATTCATAGAATGATTGTATTTGTAGACTACATCAAATGTTTCTCTGAGTGTAATCATCATGTCCTTAGTTGATTGCATTTGTGTTATCTCCTTGCTTGAGTTCGTTTGTAGATCATAGTCTTTGCGTACAAGATTATATATTAGACCTTAGTATATATTATTTATGTTTGTGTTTTCCCTTAACAGGGGGTATTGTACTGAGGACGTTAAACGAAAGAAGAGAGCGTGTCAACACCATGGAGATAAAAGAATTCATTTCAGGACTCGACATCCGGGACAGTGAAACCAAACGTGTATCCTGTCCTGTGTGTGGAGGGTACAAGACATTTACAGTCACACGTCAAGGTGGTCAAGTATTGTATAACTGCTATAAGGCATCGTGTCGTGCACGAGGTAATGCCGGGGTACGCCGTAGCCTTGCCTCTATTCGTGAGAGTCTAGCATCCCCTTCGTGTCGTAAGCAAAACGAAGATGTGCCCCCTTCCTTTGTAATTCCTGATACACTGACCCTAGTAGACACCAATCATACCTGTGTGTCCTACATTGAAGACATGCATGTTCAACCGGCCATTGATGATACGTACGCTTATGTCTTGTACGACATCAAAGAAAACAGATGTGTATTCTTAATCACAGATGACAACAAGAATGTCATTGGTGCTGTAGGTAGAGCATTGCGTAAAGGTGTCGTACCCAAGTGGAAACGTTACGACAGAAGGAAAGATCTCATGTTTATCTGTGGCCCAAAGCAAGGCACAGCCGTTGTAGTAGAAGATTGTGCGAGTGCTTGTACAGTGTATGCCGCAGGATACACAGGGGTTGCCTTATTGGGTACAACCTTAAGTGCAGGGCATGTGTACCAGTTACGTGCATTCAGTAAGGTGATTGTTGCTCTAGACCCTGATGCGTCAAAAAAATCAATTCAAATGAAAAAAATGCTTGACGCACACGTATCAACTGAGATACTATTCTTAACTGATGACTTGAAGTATTTTACTCCAGAATGCGTCAAGTCATTAATCACTAAGTGAATGGCTTTCATTTGTGGTTTCCTTTTGATGACTATGTCTCCTTGCCCCTCTTCGGAGGGGCTTTTTTTTGTCTACACGTTTTGCTATGCTCCTGTACGCTAACCCATACAAAGGAGCAATAGCTTATGATACGTGTATTCCTTACACCCCAAGAGAACATGAAGTGCAAGCAGATGGGGTACGACACTGTACAGATCTGTGAAGACCAGAGCGCAAAGGCTCGCATCAATCCCTTCAAAGAAAAAAGAAGTCGTAGAGACAGTAACTTCCTAGGGTTCAAAGGTGAGTACGCATTCTCTAAACTGTTTGAACTATCCCCTACCGATGTCACTGAAGATGCAGACGATGGCATTGATTACGTACTCCCTGACAATCGTACCGTAGATGTCAAAGCAACCGGTAAGCTGGAAGGTGACTTGATCATAGACAGCTTTGATAGTTTCCGTGCAGATATTGCTGTGTTGTGCTACACGACAGAGAAACGATCTTGTGTAGACTTCTACGGTTGGATCAACAAAAAAGAATTTATGGGGTTGTGTAAAGAAAAAGATTATGGACACGGCATGCGTAAGTATGCAGAATCAAACCAGTTACACGACATTGAAGATTTGTTAAACGTGTACGAACTCAAAGGAGTCACAATATGAGTGATGGATATTGGTCTGACCCAGACAGAGCAGATCGGGATACAAAAAAGTTATGGAATCACGAGCGGGAGAAAAGGCTGATTGAGTTGTGGGAACAGGATTTACCCGCACAGCAAATAGGAAAAGAGCTAGGAGTAACTAAAAGATCTGTACAGAGACATGTGGCCAAGTACAGAGACAGGCTGGGGTTACAACCTAGGACTGGTAGGTTTACTCCGGGCAGACCTCAGAAATTATTTGAAAAAGAGTGGTATGGGTCTGTACCTTTCGGCCACTGGACAATCACTAAGCCATGGGGGAAAGCGGCATGAGTAAACTACCGTATGTAGAACGTCCGAATGGATACAGTATTGGATTGACTGGGGAGTGTGCTTACGTATGGGCACTGTTCCTATCTAATGAAGCTAACATGGAAGATGACCACGAGGCGTACGACAGGTGGCGTACACTTGTAGATCAACTGAAGCCTGCACCCAACAAGCCTACACCTGCGTGTATATGGTGCAACGACTTAGAAGATGCCATTGAGAAGTACACAGATGCCTAGTGTATCTGAGTTCTGGAGAAACAGTTACCAGAGTGACAGGATATCTTTCTGGTGTGAGTTGATAGGGCTTGTGCTTGCAGTTATTGCGAGCATGTACCTAGCAATCAATGCCAGTAACCCAGACATGCGTATTGTGTACCCTATATCTTTTGTAGGTGTAGTCGTGCAGACATACGCAAACTGGCGTAGAGGATTAGTGTGGGTCATGATACTCACAACATACTTTGCTTGCATCAGTGCCTTCGGGTTCGGTAGAGCAATGGGATTTTATTAGGGAGGCATAGATAATGAAAATCAAGATAGGTAAATATCCGCACCCAATCAGATGTAGTATCTTCACGGACTACATGATTGAGTGTTATGGGTACATCAACTGGCCGACTGAATACACACGCTACGAGCGTTTCCTAGAGAAGCTAGAGTACGCTATCCAATGGGTCATTGATGGTACATTAAACCGCTTTAGGGGTCACAAACAACCCGAATACATACGCATTGACCCATGGGATACATGGAGCATGGATCATACTCTTGCACCGATCATCCTGCCGATGCTGAAGCAACTGAAGGAAACGAAGCACGGTGCACCTGAGGTAGACTTTGAAGATGTGCCTGAAGAGTTACTGCCTACCGATGAAGAGATCAAGGCGTACGTGAAAGATGGATCAACGGACAAGAACTTCTTCAAGCGTTGGGATTGGGTCATGGACGAGATGATCTACGCATTTGATTGCAAAGCGAACAAGGATGACGTTATTATGCGTTGCAGTACGAATGAGCGTATGAAGGAGGAACAGGATCGGATATCCAACGGGTTCCGCCTGTTCGGTAAATATTACGAAGCACTATGGGACTAAGACAATGGAAGTAAGAGATATTATTGAACACGAAGATGGCGGTGCAACATACACTGTAGACTTGACCCCAGAAGAATCTGATGCGATGTGCCGTAACGGAATACTGTGGGCGATTGTCTCTGCGGTGACAGGAATCACCGTAGATCATGCACTGAAACTCCACAAGGAATCGGAAGAGGGCAAGCAGAATTACAACCCGTTGGGTGGTTCGGAATACGTCACTTCAGATGACTACGAGTTGGGCAACTAATGACAGACACTGAAGAGTTAGTATCAAAAATTAAAGGAGAGTAAAAATGAGTAATCAACTTTTTAATACAGACACGTTAGATTTAAATAAGTTTAGAACGATTGTATATACTACAAGTTCTATTATAGAAGACACCGGACTGGAAGTATGTGGTATGCGAGCAGACGGAGGTGTAATTGGATTCGGTGTACGTGGAGATGATCGTGATTTTGTGTCCTACAATATAGATATGGACCGACTTTACGTTAATTATGACGTAGTAACAGGAACACAAGCTAGGCGTTTACACATGATTGCTGAGTTATTGGGTTTGACTACACAGGAATTTAAAGATGACAGGTTTGATACCAACATCTGAAGAGTTAGTCTCAGAAGAGACACAAGAGCAATTCAAAGGGAGCACCATGTCCAAGGCAGGGAAACTTGCGATGGAATTGGCTACTGAGAAGAAACGCTTACAGCAAGAACTGGATGATCTTCAAATACAGTACGAAGAGATCAAGCCAACCACACCCACAGGTACGATTGATTGGTACGTGAAGTGGGTGTCTATGGTGTTAGCCGTAGCCGGTGTGTTCTTGATCAATTCAAACTTAGTTATGTACGGCCAGCTTGCCTACGTAATCAGTAGTGCAGGCTGGGTATATGTAGGAGGCGTATGGAACGACAGGGCCATTCTGATAGGCAGTGCAATTAGTGGTACTGCTGTCGGCATGAATCTGGTACAATACTTAGTTGCCAGTTAAAGTAAGGTAAATGGAGGAGACACTAGCCAATGAAACCTGAACTTATTCAACTATTGCTTCGTAAGGATTTTTACGAGGCAAACAAGCACAAGGTCAGAAAATCCATGTTTGAGGATTCTGACTACCTGCCCATATACAAATGCATCATTGAGGCACACGAGAAGTCCCCAGACAATGATGTAACCGTACAAGATATCTCTGCATTGTATGAAGTACGCAATCCGACAGAGTCACGTGCCAAGATGGAAAACGTACGCATTCTGTTGCGTGAACTAGCAGACAAGCCAGCCCTGTCCTTAGAGATTGCGGACGAGGTGCTTGCTCATGCGTGGCGACAAGAGATTGGTAGAGATATTGCCAACATTGGTTTAGAGATCGAAGACGGGGCAATAAGTGATCTTACCCCTATCAAGCGTATCCTAGAGAAAACCAAAGACGACTTCATGCCTGCCATGGATATACAAGCGTGTAGTAAGGATGTCTTTGAGTTACTTAGGCAGACATCTAATGACAACCGCTGGAACTTTAACATTCGTGCATTGCGAGAAAAGTTACCGGGTGTTGCAGGTGGTGAACTCTGTATCATCTTTGCTCGGCCTGAGACAGGCAAGACAGCAAGTCACGTATCCTTTTGTTATGGCCCTGACGGATTTGCAGAGCAGGGAGCTAAGGTACACACGTTTGTCAATGAAGAACCTGCGGCACGTACGATGATTCGTGCGATGTCATCCTTTACCGGACTGACACGTGAAGAAATATTTGAAGATCCACACTTTGTAGCACAAGAGTGGAAGGTCATTAAAGATCATGTGGAGATGTATGATGCCCAAGGAACCTCAATTGAACAGATCGACGCTTACTGCGAGAATCACAAACCTGATGTTCTGGTCGTGGATCAATTGGATAAAGTCCAAGTGGCTGGCAATTTCTCTCGTACGGACGAGAAACTACGAGAGATCTATACGCAAGCTAGAGAAATCGCAAAGCGACACGATCTCGCACTTATTGCCATTAGCCAAGCATCAGCGGACGCAGAAGGCAAAACGAAACTAAACCCATCTGAAATGGAAGGCAGTAAGACCGGCAAGTTTGCTGAGGCAGATATTATTATCGGTATTGGTAAGCACGACAGTTCAGGTGTAGACGAAGAACCTGATTACACCCGCCACTTAACTGTAGGCAAGAACAAGATCACGGGGTGGCATGGCACCGTTATTTGCGAGATACAGCCAAAGCTGTCTCGGTACGTTGATTGAGAGGAATGATATGTTCATCTTAGGTATCGACATCGAGACCACTGTACAGAAGACAGAGAGGGGATACGACAACAGTCCCTTCAACCCAGACAACTATATGGTGTCATGCGGTGCTCAGTTCTTAGGGGAAGAGGTAGGCCAGTACTACTTCTTCAATCACTCCAAAGTAGAGTGCGATCCTGTTACAGCGAAGTTTGAACTGCAAAGTATGATTGATATGGCGGACATCCTTGTAGGCCATAACATCAAGTTCGATTTACTGTGGTTGATAGAATCAGGGTTTATCATAGAGTGTCCTGTATACTGCACCATGATTGGTGAATACGTACTGGCTCGTGGTCAGAAGATGCCACTCTCGCTAGAAGAGACAGCCAAGCGCAGGAAGGTTACACTCAAGCGTTCTGACTTAATGGAAGAGACCTTCAAGAAAGGCATTGGCTACGAGCAAATGGACCCAGAGATTGTAGAAGTCTACGGTCGAGGTGACGTTGTATCCTGTCTAGAAGTCTACGAATCTCAGATGCATGACTACCGTAGTCCTGAGTTTACTGGGTTACGTAAGTCACGTGACATGATGAATGAGATGCTGTTGGTCCTACTCGACATGGAACGTAATGGTATTCACATCGACATGGACGCACTCAATGCAGTAGAGGACGAGTTCACCAAGGAACGTAACACCTTAGAGACACGGCTCAACGAACTTGTGTTCAATGTTATGGGTGACACCCCTGTCAATCTAAACAGTCCTGCCCAACTGTCTGAGGTTGTGTACTCTCGTCGTATTCCAGACAAGGTACAGTGGCGTGAAACATTTAACGTAGGTCTAGACAAAAGAGGCAAGCCATTGCCTCGACCACGTTTAGACCCCAAAGAGTTTTCACGGACAGTTAAGAACAACAGTGAGGTTATACGCCGTACCAAGGGTTCACAATGCTTAGTGTGCGAAGGATTAGGAACGGTCCAGAAAACCAAGAAAGACGGTAAGCCGTACAAGAATCGTACGAAGTGTACTGACTGTAATGGTACAGGTATTGTCTACCAAGAGCTTGACAAGATCGCAGGATTCAAACTGGTACCCAATTCAGTACGTGATGTTTCAGCGAATGGCTTTAGCACTGACAAGAACACATTAAACTTCTTGCTAGCTCAGGCGCAACGTAAGGGCTATGACGAGGCGATTGAGTTCTTACAGGGTATGCGTAGGCTCAATGCCTTGAACGTCTACCTCACGTCCTTCTGTGGCGGTATACGACGCAATACACGTAGTAATAGTATCCTGCACACAACCTACAACCAGTGCATCACTTCGACAGGGCGACTGTCTTCTTCTGATCCGAACTTCCAGAACCAGCCACGAGGCGGTACGTTTCCGATTCGCAAATGCGTTGTCTCTCGGTTTGAAGGCGGAGAGATCATGGAAGCTGACTTCAGTGGCCTTGAGTTCCGTGTAGCTGGTGTGCTGTCCAAAGATGCTCAGATCTACGAAGACATTGTGTCAGGTAAGGATGTACACAAGCAGACTGCCGCTATCATCAACCAGTGTGACATTGACGAAGTAACCAAGGACATGCGCCAACAAGCTAAGGCGTACACCTTTGCACCACTGTATGGCGGACAAGGTGGGGCTGAACCACCTCACGTGCAGGCGTACTTCAGAGAGTACTTCAACATTTATGAAGGACTGCATCAGTGGCATGAACGCCTCAAGAAGAATGTCTTAAAGCATGGCACAGTTACCTTGCCTTCAGGTCGCCAGTTCTACTGGCCTAACGTAGAGCGCAAGCAAGGAGGTAGGGTTACGTACGCAACACAAATCGTAAACTATCCTGTGCAATCGTTTGCTACGGCAGACATTGTACCGCTTGCTTGTATACGTGTGCACAAGAAGATGCAGGAAGCAAACCTCAAATCATTGTTTGTGCTCACCGTACACGACAGTATTGTTGTAGACGTACACCCAGACGAGATGGAGATCGTCAAAGAAATTCTGATTGACGGAATGGAAAACGTTGCAGAAGAATTGCTTGTACGCTATAATCACGAGATGGTAATTCCACTCGCCATTGAAATAAAGAGTGGATCAAATTGGCTAAATGGAAATGTGATATATGAGTAACGAAGTTGCAACATATAACGGAATGACACCAGACCAACTCATGGAAGCCATGGGCGTTCAGGTGCAAGTACAACAGCAAAGCGGCAACCGTATGCCTCTTCTGAAGATTAACTACTCTGAAGAAGATGATGACGGTAATGAGTTAAAGAAGGGATACTTCCAGCTACAAACTGAGAATGGCCCCGTGTACGCAAAGGATGCAAAGATCCGTGTGTTTGCGGACTACATGCAATACCTAGACTATGACCCAGAACAAAACGCTGTGGTCAATAAGACAATCATTCACCGTGTTGGTGATGAGCCAGTCGATGAGTTAGGTAGCATCCGTTGTGGTAAGCCTACGTCTCGTGAACTGCGTGAAGCAGACGATACGACTCGTGCGAAGTACGCTAACATTACGTGCTTCCGGTACCTGTACTCTACTGTCAGCATGAATGCACAGACTGCGACAGGTGAACACGTTGAGATTGTCGATGAGCCTTGCCTGTTCCGTGTGAAGGGTGCGAGCTTTCTGTCATTCTCTGAGCAGGTGATTGAGCCTTGCCGTACGCAAAAGCTACAGTTCAATCAGGTCACTAGTGCTTTGACTACAAAGCGTCAGAAGAAAGGATCTGTCACATACTTTGTGATTGAGTTTGATCCTGACTTCAGCAACAAGGTAGAGGTCACCACAGACGACCTCCACTTCATGACCAAAATCCTTGATACGGTCAACGCAGAGAACAAGCAGGTCATACAGAAGCACAACGATGCCCTGTACGGTAAGCAACGTGATGTGCAGGATGCCAAGGTCGTTGAAGAGGTTGAAGACATTTTAGAAGCTGACTTTGATGAGACAGCATAATGTCTAGTATGCCTCCGAAATACGAGGTTCAGGTACGTGAGTATCTATCTAAGTTGTCGGCAGGGGAAGCTCCCCCTGTCGATGACGCACTGATAGACCAAGCGTGTGAGGACTTTCGTAACGCACTGCTCAAGCAATTTAACCGTGACAACAAGGACTTTACTGTCCGTATGTCAAACGCTGGGAGACCACGTTGCCAGTTGTGGTGGCAAAAGAATCACCCAGAAAAGGCTCAGAGCTTGTCGTATGACTTCATCATGAAGATGCTGTTAGGTGACTCAATTGAAATTTTAGCCTTGCTTTTGATGCGGGCCGCTGGTATAACTGTAGATTCGTATCACGGAAAGGTCACGCTACCGTTAGAAAACGATGGCGTAATCAACGGCGAATACGATGTCGTGATAGATGGCAAAATATGGGATATCAAATCCGCTTCTCCTTTTGCCTTTGAGCATAAGTTTAAGAGCTTTGCCGCACTTCAAGAAGATGATTCATTCGGGTACCTAGCCCAAGGATTTGGCTACGCAAAAGCGGCAGGCTTGCCGTTTGGTGGATGGATCGTCATCAACAAATCCACTGGAGAGTGGAAGTTTGTTGAAGCAGACCCCGATGCCTCAGACGAATACGTAGGTGTGATCCAAGACACCTACGATTACATTGCTACGGACCAAGGTTTTGAGCGATGCTATGAGGACATTGAGGAGACGTACCGTGGTACATCCACAGGTAATCGGTACATCGCAAAAAATTGCATGTATTGTGATTACAAGTTTTCGTGCTGGCCTACACTAGAGTATCGACGTGTAGAAGCATCACAAGCTAAGAACAAACCGTGGAGGTATTACACCGTCTATGCCAGTCCAGACGAAGAAGAAAACGCAGGCTAAAAAGAAGAGTCGCTCTCTTAATCATACCAACAATGCCAGAAGGATAGCCGCAAGGAAGCAAGGCTATCGCTCTGGTTTGGAGATGCAGATTGCGGCTCAGATTAGAGCACAAGGCATAAAGGTCATGTACGAAGATCCTGATTCAAAGATCAAGTTCGTACAGCCAGCTAAGAACAGAACGTACACACCAGACTTTATCCTGCCCAATGGGATTATCATTGAGACAAAAGGACGCTTTGTTTCAGATGACAGGAATAAACATCTGTGGATCAAAGAACAGTACGGTACAGAAATGGATATTCGTTTTGTGTTTAGTAACTCTAGAGCAAAGCTGTACAAAGGTTCTAAGACATCGTACGCAGATTGGTGTCACAAAAACGGATTCTTGTTTGCGGACAAGGAAATCCCTGAGGAGTGGTTTAATGAGTAACGAAGAGAATAAGCAACCTAAGATTGAGTTAAACCTTATACCCGGTGAAGCATTCTTACGCCTTGCCTTTAACGAGGACACAAGCTCGACAGAGTTTACGGTTGGGCTGTTTCCTTCAGAGCGAGTAGAAGATGCAGACTTTGATGACGAGGTTGACATTGATCCAGACACAATGCTTACACTGTGTTCAGCAGGGCTTGCATACTTCCTGCAATACGACACAGACACTTTGATGCAGGCTGGCATGAAGTACATCTCAGAAGACAACGAAGTGTTTGACATTATCGTAAATACAGAAGACACTCAGTTCTACTCAAGTTTAACCGAGGAGCAAATGCAGTTGATGAGTATGACTGCACAAGGAGAAGCATGATGTCAATGCACTACGATAAAGACTTTCTTGTTGACGACTTAAGCACAATCACACTTGTGGACGTAGATACACAAGATGAAATGACTGTAAACTTAGACATGGTCAACAAGCCACCACACTACGTCCTGAAGCCGGGCTTAGAAGTTATTGATGTGCGGACAGCCATCTTTGAAAAACTCCAGCGAGAGGGCATTGTGGTGCCTTACGCAGACATGTCTGACTGGGACCGAGCATGGGAATACTTGACTCGTATGTTTTTTAAGAACGGAAAAGAAGATGCGGAAAAGTCCTTGTATTATATGACTCGTCTCGTAGAACGAATGAAGAAACGGGGTGAGTCTTATGAGACAGAAGATTAATCTCCGTGTCCCAGAAACCCAACTACAAAAAATATTGGGCTTCTCTGACGAAATGCTTACGATGATTGAATCCGACATGGACAACCTAAGTGAGCATGAAGTACACGCCGCTAAAGAATTGCGGCACATACTAAATAAGATAGTCAATATGTACAGGGAACAAATTGAATATGAGCCAACCACAAAACCAGACAAGAATCAAAATCAATCTTGAAAGAGATGCCCTTTTAACCGAGCAAGCAATCAAGCTCATGGAAGACTACTATATGCTTCCGTGGGAAAAGTCTCCGCAGGAAGCGTATGCACGTGCGGCTGAGGCTTATTGCTACGGTGATTACGCATTAGCACAAAGGGTCTATGACTATGCTAGTCTTAACTGGTTTATGTTTGCCAGCCCTGTATTGTCTAACGCACCAGCACCTGACAGCAAAGCAACAGGATTACCTATATCTTGTTTCCTTTCTTACGTGGATGATAATCTCAACTCTCTTATTGATCATCCAGAAGAAGTGGCTTGGCTTTCTGTAAAGGGTGGTGGCGTAGGCGGACACTGGTCTGCTGTTCGTGGTATTTCAGAGAAAGCCCCCGGACCAATCCCATTCATGAAAGTCATTGATAGCGGGATGACTGCATGGAAGCAAGGGCGTACCCGTAAAGGATCGTACGCCGCATATCTCGATGTGTCACATCCTGACATTGTCGAGTTCGTAAACTTTAAAGTACCCACAGGTGGTGACATTAATCGCAAGTGCTTTAACTTGTTTAATGCCGTGAACATCACCGATGACTTTATGAAGGCGGTAGAATATGGAACAGAATGGACACTTAGAGACCCTCATGACGGATCTGTTAGAGACACAGTCTCAGCTAGAGGACTTTGGGAAGACTTACTTGAAGCTCGCTTCAGAACTGGCAGTCCTTACCTTAACTTTATCGACACAGCCAACAGAGGCTTACCAGAAAACCAAAGAGAACTTGGATTGCGCATTCACGGCTCTAACCTCTGCAATGAAATCCACCTCCCGACAGATACAACACGTACAGCAGTCTGTTGCCTCTCCAGCATCAACCTCGAAAAGTACGACGAGTGGTCAGGAAGCGGAATGGTTGCAGACTTGGTTAGATTCCTTGACAACGTACTCCAATACTTTATCGACCATGCACCAGAAGAACTTGGAAAAGCTAAATACAGTGCTTCAAGGGAACGCTCGTTAGGACTAGGGGCCATGGGGTTCCATGGTCTGCTACAGAAGAAAGGCATGGCATGGGACTGGTTCAGTGCTCAATCCTTGAATATGCGTATCTTCAAGGAGATTAAAGATGAAGCTGTTGCTGAGTCTATGGATCTCGCCCGAGAGCGTGGTGAGGCTCCTGACATGGAAGGTACGGGCATGCGTAATGCCCACCTTCTTGCAATTGCACCCAATGCTAACAGTTCCATTATCTGTAATGCTAGTGCTAGTATTGAGCCTATTAAGTCTAATGCTTATACCCATCGTACTCGTGCGGGTGCTCATCTTATCAAGAATAGGCACCTAGAGTCTGTACTAGAAGGATACGGAAAGAACGATGATAAAACGTGGTCTAGCATCATATCGAATGAAGGCTCAGTCCAGCATCTGGACTTCCTCAGTTCCGATGACAAAGAAATTTTTAAAACAGCGTTTGAGATTGATCAAAGCGAAGTCGTTAATCATGCGGCAGATCGGCAGAACTACATCTGTCAAGGTCAGTCAGTCAACCTGTTCTTTCCGTCAGGTTCACCTGCCTCGTACGTCAATAGCGTACATCTACGAGCTTATAAGCGAGAACTCAAGGGCCTTTACTACCTGCGTACTAATGCAGGAGTCGAGGCAGATAAAGTCGGCCTTGCAGTGGAGCGGGTGGCTCTTCAGGATGCCGAAGAATGCCTTTCGTGTCAGGGGTAACACATGTCTGTAAGGAAGCGATTTGACAGGGAGCTATACCAAAAGTATGACTCCCTCGCAAAACAAGCAACCAAGCAATTCTTAAACGAGACAGGGTGTACGGTTAATCCGCACCCGAATCGTTACGCACAGGATCTTGTTGTAACGAAAGACACAGAAGAGTTTTGTGCTGAATGCGAAGTCAAGCTCATCTGGAAGACTAAGGAGTTTCCGTACGAGAATGTCCAGCTACCCCAACGCAAAAAGAAATTCTTTGACGTACCCACTCAATTCTTTATATGGAATCACAACCTACGCAGGGCGGCTACGTTCTGGTCTGAAGACATTAAAGACTTAGAACCTGTAGAAGTCCCTAACAAGTACGTGTACAAAGGAGAGTACTTTTATCAAGTACCTTTGGACATGGTAACCTTCGTGACCATTGAGCATAACATGGAGTTGCCTTAAGTATGACATCCAAAGATGTAGAATCTATGCTGTACAAGACATGGCTTAAATTGTTGAAGGCCAGTGTAAAGCACAAAACGAATAAGATAAATAAACTAGAAAACCGACTGATTCAGTTAGAGCTAGAAAAAAGATATGAGAAATCCTGACAGCGTGTTAGATAAACTAAAGTTCTATAGAGAAATTGCGCAGAGTGGTATAGAGTACACACCACCTCCGCAGTTTTTTGTAGAGACAGAGGAGGTAATTACTGCCCTGATCAAGGAGGTCAACCAGTTACGGGCAGAGTTAAAAAGGAAGACAATAATCACCACAAATGAGGAGCAGTCACAAGATGGCACTACTTGAATTGAATACCACGTACAAACCTTTTAAATTCCCATGGGCTGTTGAGTATGCAGTATCACATGAGAAGGTCCACTGGGGTGAGTGGGAAGCCAAGCTACAAGAAGACGTAGCTCAATGGAAGAATGGGAAACTAAACCCAGAAGAAAAGAATCACATCACACAGATCTTGCGGCTCTTTACGCAATCCGATGTAGCTGTCGGTACAAATTACTTGGAGTACTACATCCCTAAGTTCAAGAACAACGAGGTTCGTGCCATGCTGACTAGCTTTGCGAATCGTGAGTTCGTACATCAGCGTAGCTATGCTTTGCTGAATGACACTTTAGGTTTACCTGAAGAAGAGTTCAGTGCATTCCTAGAGTACCAGCAGATGGCAGAGAAAGTTGAGTTCATGCAGGACATTGACGTAACAAGCCACGCAGGACTTGCTAAGGCTGTTGCACGGTCTGCAATGAATGAAGGCATGGCTCTGTTTAGTGCGTTCGCAATGCTATTGAATTACCAACGTTTCGGTAAGATGCGAGGCATGTGTGAGATTGTAGAATGGTCAGTGCGTGATGAGTCTATGCACTGTGAAGGAATGACAAAACTATTTAGGACTTTCTGTGAAGAGCATCCACGAATTGTTACTGACGAGTTTAAGAAAGATATCTATCAGATGTTTCGTGACGCAGTTAAACTTGAGGATAAAGTTATTGACTTGGCGTTTGAGATGGGGGTCGTGGAGGGTCTCACGGCAGAAGAGGTTAAGAAATACATTCGTTACATCGCAGACCGGCGGCTTATCCAGTTGGGTCTCAAAGGTAACTGGAAGGTTAAGGAGAACCCACTACCATGGCTAGATTGGGTCATTGGTGGTGACAGCCACAAGAACTTCTTTGAGGGTGTTGTGACGGACTACAATGCCGCAGGGATGGTGGGTGACTGGGGCTGGAGTGATCCAGTAGTTGAACCAGACCAGAAACAAGTTGCTTAAAACGAAGAAGGGGCCGAAAGGCCCCTTTTTAATTCCTACTCCGCAGGGAAAGCTCCCTCTGTTTCTTCTTCAACTGCAACACTCTGCACTTCGTTATTAAGTTCTTCAATGCTTCGTACGCCAAACCGAGTTAGTAAGTACGTACCCAAGGCTTTCACCTTTGCTTCCTCCAAACTTTCACCCGTCATGCGTACCCGCTCTTTCGCTTGTTCCAGTAAGCGATTTGCGAGACGAGTGTCTAGGAATGTTTCAGTAATAACTTCCCGTGCTCGTTCAGGTCCACCAGCCAGCTTAAAGAATGTGCGAGACAAGATCTTAGACCTACGGCCTTCTTCACTCAGTGGGCCTTCTACGTAGTTAATCAATTCAGAAACTAACTGTCCTACGTTCTCAATAGTAGCTGTAGCTGATTCCCCGCCTAGTTGACGTACGTCTCTTTTGGCAATCGCACGAGTTCGTGCAACAAGGGTATCAAACATTTCCCTGTCTGCAGACCCCTCTGGAAATACAAGTTCAAACACAGGGTTTTCTTCAATTGCCGCATCAATCTTAGCTAGTGATAACTCACCTTTTTCTGCACCACGTGATGCCGCAGGGTACACAATTTCCATTGTGCCTTGAGCAACGGTTGCTTTAAGTTTGCGTTGCGTGTCCGTCAACCCATCAGGTCCTACACGCCCAGTGCGTCCAGCAGATCTCCAGATATCAGGGAATTGGCGTACAGAGTTTTCATCTAGGATTAGAGACTTGACAGCTTTTGTCGCAGACGTTGTGTATGCAGGACGTGCAAATTGTGCTTCAGGTGTTTCCTCTGCAAGTTTAATTGCTTCTTCTAACCGATTTTGTGCAGTAGTAACTGCAGACTGTGCACTGGCTACATTGTCCGCAGACTGATCTAGACTACGAGTCAATGCTGTAATTTCTTCTGCGACACCCGGTGCAATTTGCTCTAGGTTAGGATATTTAGTTAACGCACGAGTTAATCCTGCAGATAAAGACTGAGCGGCATTCTGGGGATTGCCACGGGCTAATTGCGTACTAGGGTCATACTTTACGCTACTATAGATATCGTGGCGGTAGAACTTAGCTACAGAATCATTAAACTCCCTTAACGTGTCTTCGTCCATAGAAGCACGTATATCTGTTAAAAACTGTGCTGACGCAGGATCAGAACCCGCATCCTTCAATACAGAAGATAGTCCAGCTTGTGCTTGTTTAAACTGTTGCTCGGATATCTTGTCCCCAAACCGGAAGTTCGGAATGACTTGACTACCCGTAGCAGTTTTGTACAAGTCTTGGAAGTTTTGAAAGTACTGAATTGCACCTTCTCTGCTTGCACGTAAGGCTTCGTTATTTCCGATTGCACGGTCAATGCTTTGCTCTAACCCTGACTTCAGAAGGTTAACTGCACCGATCTCTGCACCTGTCCGTGCTTGTACAGAGTTAACTGCCTGCAGTAATCCTTCTAAGTTGCTGAGCTTAACGTCTTGGTACCCAATCTCTTCTTTCAGTTCGTCAACGTTAATTGATTCACGTGCTTTTGCACGTTGAGCAGAAGACGCTTCTTCACCTGCTATCTGATTAACACGGCTCTCTATTGCGTCATCTAAACGTTTACGTTGAGAACTTAGTTGACGTAGTACACGTCCATACGCAGGGTTTGAAGAAGCAACCAGCTTTGCCATGTCTGCAATTTCTGCAGGGTCAGTAATACTCGTAAGTGCTTGCTCAAACTGTTCTGCAGGAATTTCAATTTCTTCTGCCTGATCTAGGTAATCGGTGTATACCTTATTCTTCTGCTCACGACCTGCTAAGTACACAGATTCTACAGTTTCAGTTGCTTCTTCAGCCGCACTGTTGGCTACTTGTGCGTTTGAACGAGAACGATTTAAACCTGCAAAGGTTGCCTCAGCTTCAGGTGCAAACTTGGCATCAACCTCTCTTACTGCCTGACTTAATTGATCTTCTAGGCTTACAACCTGTGTACGCTCAGGTTCTATACGTGCTGTTACTTCGGCACCAATCTCTTCACGTGCTTCTGCACCTAACCGTTCTGAGGCTTGACGTGTAGTCTCACCTTCAATTCTTTGTGCAGGGGGTACAACTTGCTCTACTGCTCTAGGGATATCTCGTAGCATAGACTCTCGTTGTGTTTGCGCACGACCTGAAAACTCAGCAATTCCTTCACGTTGAGATACGCCACGTTCTACACGAGCAAGGATATCACTTCCTGCAACACCACCCAGTGTAGGTTCAAAGGCATCCTTAGGAAGTTCAACACGTCCTTCTACATAGTCTTTGAAGTTAACACCTGTCTGAGATTCAAAGTTAGTAGCAATACGATCTTGTAATGCTTCTAATGCTTTTACTTTATCTTCTGGGGTTGTTGCGTCTTCTGCACGAGCAATTAAATCTGCAAGGGTATCCGCCGTTAGACGCTCTGCCCCCTCACGTGTACCCATTAATGCAACGGGTAGTGACCGGAAAATACGAGCCATTGGGGACAGTTCTGAAATGGTCTTTATACCTTGACCTGCAATCTCTAAAGACGTACCAAATGCGGCACCTTCTGCTAAAACACGTAGCTTGCGCTGTAATACTGTATCTTCTTCGTCGCCAGTTAGCGTACCTGTCTCTTCAGTAGCTACAGCCGCTTCGCCTAAAGGTGCGCCTACAACAGAAGCAACCCAACGAGCCGCTTTAGGTGTCTTACGCAATACAGAATCCATCAGTTTAGCGGCACCCAGTGCACCAGTCCCTGCACCAGCAATCAACTGCAACGCTTCTGATCCTACGTTAACAACGTCAGACTCATCACGAATAGCTGGAATTAAGTTTTGTGCTTCTTCTGCGGTAACACCCGGAACAGCTATACTGATCGTAGCGGCTAAACCACGTCCTAACTCACTTACTGTACGAGCCGCCGTAGCCAATGCAGGGTTATCTGCCATGGCTGGGGGTGGAATCAGTACAACATTACCTTTGCTGTCTGTAGTTGTAAGTTGCTCTCCGCCTTGCGTTGCTTCGTTGTATCGCTCTTGAAGTTCCTTACGTATGCGCTCAATCTCTTCAACATCTTCGACGGCAAACGCATCTTCTTCTACAACAGGGCGACCGGTAGGTCCTAAAGACACACCACCCATTTGTGATTCTGCACGGCTCAGTTCTTGTTCTAAGTCACCATACAACTCTTGACGAGTCATAGGTACTTCACGTACAGGAGTTAAGCCAAGATCTGTGTCTGATGTAACTGCAGGTTGTTGAGTAGGTGCCGTTGTTACTTCGGCAGTATCTTTCTCTTCTTCCTCAGGTTCCATTTCTGTAGACAGAGGTACAAGACCTAACTCAATCATTTCTGCTTCTGTCATAGACATAACTTATTGACCTTTGTACTGGTTGTAGATTTCTTCAGTGATGTATTTGCGTTTAAGTGCTTCATCTAGATCGATCTTAGAAGACTGTTCTTTACCGTCTGTGTCGAGTGTCTGGAGAATTACGTCTGACCCCTCAACTCGACTACTCACAATGTTAAGACCGGGAATGCTTACGGGAACAGTTATCTCAGATATTGGAGGTACTTCAGGGTATTCGTCTTCTGTGTACTGAGACGGATCAAAGTCATCCTGCATAATGGTAGGTAACTCGATCCCTTCTGTTGTAGGTGGTGTGTATATGTCTTTCAAACGATTGTATGCTCTTATTTCCATATCAGACATACTTGAGTCTTGAGAGTTGGCAATCAACTCTCTGTACGTACCTGTCTCTTTAATTGTTGCTAACTTGCTTTCTAGTGCATTCATTTTACGTTGAATAGTTGACCGGGAGTTCCTCAAGAAGGACTTAGGGGAACTTGCTCTGTATTGATCCATACGGGCACGTACATCAAAGTCAGAGGGACGTGGGTCACCATCTGCAATGATGTCTGCAATTGCCATTTGCAAGGCTAAGTTTTCCATGAGCTTAGCTTTTGATGCGGCATCCTGTGCGCCCCGAAGCCCTGCTTCGTTTTCTTGTAACTGGCTTAGTATACCCAACCCATCAAATTCTGTAGGTTTAGGTTGTCCGTTTTCGTCGGTTTCAAACATAAAGACACTACTGATACCGGCAAATTCGTTTTGTGCGCCTGTCACGAAGCTACCAATTGATCTATTAAGAACTGAATAGTTCCTACGATCTAGCGCAAGTGGCGCAAGAATTTCGTAGTTTTTAAATAGGGTCTCTACACCGCCTCGCTGGCTTAAGTACTCGCTGGTAAGGTCTGTAAACTGCTTAGATCCCTTGCCCTCAAACACAGAATCCTTAACGCCTGCGTACACCTCAAAAAATCTTGGATCTTCTTCTTGACGTGTGACTGTTGGAGTTTTGCCATTCCAACGTGCAGTAGCGGGTGCAGATACATACTTACCTGTCTTGTCGTCCAGTATTTCACGAATACCTGTATTCGGATTTATGCGACCTTCGACGGCACGAGGTTCTTCTGTTTCTGGGTCAAGTATAGTATATGATCCAATCTGGAATCCTGTTGGCGTATCTTTCTTGGTGTATGCAGATGGATTGTCTGTGACAACCATGTTTTCACCGGGGGTGAACTTAGATCCATCAGTGGTATGGTATTCAATTTTTGGTTGATTGTTTGCGTCAAAGGAAATGGTCTGCACAACATCCTGTACGACTTCCTTTGTATCGGTATTGACTACCTGTACAAGTGAAGGCTTGTATTTTGATGGATCGGGCTTCGGCTCAAAGGTTACGCCAGCTACCCTACGCTCTGCAGGCATTTCAAACTCAAGGTCACGACCTGTTGCCTTGAGCAAATCACGAGCTTTTGACGACACTACTTCTCTATCATCACCAAAGATAGTACGTCCACGGCCTTCAGCGATTAGTCCTTCGGTTTCAACTTCGACCTTACGAGTCTTACCGGGTACTTCTACAATAGTGGTCTGATCTCCAGAAGTTATGTTGTACTTCTCTAATACGTCTTCTGGGTTATCAATGCCTAGGGCATCTGCACGTTTGACAACAGCAAGAGCTTCAGCTTCGTTTAAACGCTTACCGTCTACGTTTGTTAGCATCAGTGCCTGAACTTTTTTACGTTCTGCTATGGAAGCATCAATCAGTTCTTCACGCTTCTCTCGCATTCTATCTGCTTCTTTGACAGCACTTGCGTACACGAGCTTAGAGTCCTCGGCACGTTTTTCGTCACGCCGTAAGGCGGCTTCACCTAAGCCAGTTAATCCACCAGCTACAGCCGCCGCTATGGCTCTACCAAATCCTACTGCCATTACGCTTTGTCCTCTTTATCATCGGGAGCTTCAATCAATGCACGACCTGTTTGCTCACGTGGAATGTCAATCGGTTGCTCTTCGTCACTGGGTGCGCCCATTAAGCCACCTACAGGCATACGAACATCTTCTAGCTCCTCTTGCATCTTATCAAACTGCTCTTCTTGTTCTGCAGTCAGTTGAATGCTTTTCTTTGTACGCTGTGAAGGCTCTTTACTTAAGAAGGCTTTCATGTCATCTGGACTGTCAAAGCCTGTCAGGTACTCAATACCCATGTCGTCTAGGGCACTCGTAAAGACTTTGTACGCAGGACCTGCAATCATCAGGGACATGTCAGGTGTAATCTTGCCTGCACCAACCATATTAAGCAGTACAGTGTTCAGGGCACTCATTGCGGACACACCACTACTGACAAGTGTTATACCCGCCAGTAGTCTGTCTTTTTCGCCGAGTACCGTATCAATAAAATACTCAAAGGCATCATCAAAGTCAGGGTACTGTGGAGGACGATGCCATGCATACCCACGGGTATCTTGAGTTAGATTCTCGCCCGGTATCGGAGCCTTAAGAAATCTAGTTGGATTCATTGTTATCCTCGTCCTTTTTCTTTTTTGCCTTAGACTTACCCTTAGCATCATTAGCAGTAGTCTCTAGGCGTACAAGATCTTCGACTACGTCATACGAGTAGTGATACTGTTCGTAGATACCACGAATGCGTTGTTGTTGCCGTGGAGTCAACGTATCTATATTCATGTAGTCATCCACTGCTTTGTACAGCGCATCAAATAAATCATTCATTTAGACTAGACCCCAGCTTTCTGCAATTTTAAATCCTGATTCAGAACCTAATAGAGTAGCACCTCCACTTACGATCCCTGTAATAGAATCTAGGAAGGAACTATCTTCTGCAATTTGACGTTGCATTTCAGCATTCATAGATGAAATGGTTAAGTTAAGTGCACGTTCTTTTGCAGACTCTTCTGCTGTGAACGCATAGCTCAGTAGTGTATCGTAGTGTTGCCAAATGTTGTTCAAGGCAGTCTGCTGTACAGCCAGTAAGTTCTGTGCGTCAAACTGCAATGCCGCATTGGTAGCGGCAGTGTTCTGTGTATTGACATCCCTACGCCACTGTACATTCGATGCATCAATCGCTAACTGGTTCTGTACGTTAAACTGTTCACGTTGGTTCTTCATGTTTGCATTGAACTGAGCAATGATGTTTGCTTGCTCTGCATCAAAGGTAGCCAGTTCGTTAATCGCATCCGCATTAAAGGTATCTGCAGTTAAGCCAAGCTCTGCAAAGAATTGTGTTGCTTGGTTTTCAGCGGTTGCGTTAAACTGCTCCATTGCGTTAACTTGTTGTGTGTTTGCTAGCGACACATTCTGAGCAAGTTGTGCAAAGAACTGAGACAGTTCATTCTCCGATTGCGTATTCAAACTACGAGCCGCATTCTCTGCCGCCTGATCGTTGAAGATAGCAGTCGTACGAGCATTGAACTTAGCCATCTCCGCTTGTTGTTCGTTACTCAAGTTCTGAATCGTTACGTTCTGGTAAAACGAAGCATCCTGCTGTGCAATCGGTAAGGCAGACTGCATGAGGGCGTTTGTAATCGCCTCAGCGGCAATCGTAGAGCCACCGACACCACGCTGTGCCATTAAGGCATTAACTTGTCTGTACGCACCAGAAGCCCATACAGGAATTTCGCCATCGTCAAATTGAGTTTGTAGTAGAGTTAATTGCCCTTGTACTGTTGCCTTCGGGTCAATCTCGCTTAAGTCTTGACGAGCGGCCTGTAAAGCATCAGCTTCTGCGTTAATCTGCTCTAAAGACTTCTCAGCGGTCATCTGAGCCGCTTCAGGCTGTTCTACGAGGTCTGTGGTACTAGCGGTAGCAGTAACAGCATCCGTTGGCGTAGGAGCCGTTACAATGCTTGCAGTGATGTCTGGTGGAGTCGCTACATACTGATCTTCAACCGATAACGTAGTTTGGGGGGTTAAGGCTTGTAGTGTTTCGTCTGTAGCTTCTAATTGAGCTAAATCCCCTGTCAGCTTAGTACCTACAGGTAAAGTAGGTTCACCTGCCTGTAAGCCCGCATATTCAACAACGCCCACTTCACCAACTTGAGGTTGTCCTACAACAACTGCACCTACTGAAGACTCACGAGGTTGAGACATGTAGTCAGTCATTGTTTGTGAATATTCATCGTCAGGATTTTCTGCGATGTATTCATCAACCCCAGACCGAAATACTGCAGGAAAATCGTTTAACGTAACTTGACCAGAAAGCAATTCATCAACATAGTAGTCATAGCCTTCTTGATCAATTTGATTCGGGGCAGTACCGAATCCGGTACGTCCTACACCTGCGTATTGATCTAGTACTTGCTGACGTACGTTAGCTTCAAAGCGATCTTTGTCTTCTTGTTGTGCAGATTCTAAAATCTGTTGATAGGTAAGGGGTACATTAGCACCTCCTCCACGAACCCAATAATCTGCGCCTTCTTGTGCTAACGGGCGACCAAACATAAGCTGGTACAAATTATTTGCTTGATCGTACCGAGCTTGTTCTTCTGAAGTGTATCCTGTTTCTTCTGGCGTTTGTGGTGTTTCAGCCTGTTGTTCCTGTTCCTGTTGTTGTTCCTGTTGTTGTTGTTGAAGTGCAGTACTTCCGGGCACATCTGTTCGTGCTACACCAGTTGTTGCAAAGTTAGTCGCTTCATCAGAAGACGTAATTGCGGCAACAGCATTGCTCAATGCAGTGTTATAGGGTGTTCCTGATGCAACTGCTTTTTCAATTTCTGATACCCAGAAGGATCTACCCTCATCTCCAAGGGTTCTTCCAAGATAGGTACGATACACAGTATCTAAATCCGATATAGCATTGGCACTAGCCTGCCTCTGTGCTTCTTCTTGCGCACGCCGTTGTGCTTCCTCTTGTGCACGTCGCTGAGCTTCAGCCTGTCTCTGTGCCTCTTCTTGTGCCCTTCTTTGTGCTTCTTCTTGTGCACGCCGTTGGGCTTCAGCCTGCCGTTGGGCTTCCTCTTGTGCACGCCGTTGGGCTTCCTCTTGTGCACGCCGTTGGGCTTCAGCCTGTCTCTGGGCTTCAGCCTGTCTTTCTGCTTCTTCTTGTGCCCGTCGCTGTGCTTCTTCTCGTGCCAGTCTTTCCGCTTCTTGCCTTCTTGCTTCAGCCTGCCGGTAATCAGAGGCTTCCGAGGATCTCCTTACAGAATCCAGTATTTTTTCCATTGCTCGGTCATGTGTATCACCAGCGGCACGATATTTGTTGTAGTCCGCTGTGTAATAAGATAAACCTTCCGCTCTAACTGGCCTTCCTGTCTCAGCCGTATATATGTTATTCAAAGCAGTTTTAATTTGCCCTGAGCTTACCGGCTGATATGTTGGTTGATTTTTTTCTGCCTCTAAACGAGCTTTACGTTCTTGATACTCTGTGCCTTGAACAATGGCGCTAGCAACATTGTAAGGGGTCCAGTCTGCATGCTGAGGACTTAGCCAGTAGTCATAGGCCTCTTGCCTAGGTGCCCGGCCCAAAAGGCTGTTGTACAAACTATCTAATTGTGCTCTAGTTACGGCCATCTTAAATTAACTCCATTGCCTTAGCACGTGTCTCATCAATACGCCGTTCCCAGCCACGTGATACTTGCTCCATACGTAATATTATCTGCATTATTTCATTGTGCGACGAGCAGATCGTGGCACCATAACTCCGCCACCATTTGTTTTTTTGACTTTCTTTTTAGCAGAAGTTGCCATGCCACCTTTAGCCATACGTGTACGGGCAGAGCGAGGAACCATTACTCCACCACCACCAGCTTTCTTTTTGTTTGCCTTAGAATTCATCATTGTGTTTACCTCAGTTAATTAGTTCCATTGCTTTGGCGTACGTCTCATCAATACGACGTTCCCAGCCTCTGCTGAACGTATCGTAGATAGACAAGCCACGAATAAATTCTCTGCGTAAGTTTGTTACGCCTTCAATCACGAACTCTTGTCCGTTGTCGTTACATGCAATGTGTACTGCGTTGAGGGTGTGTGGACCGATGATACCGTCCTTTCCTGCATTACAGACTGACTGGAGTGCCTTTGAGGCACGAGAGACTCCACTATTAACAGCGTAATCCATAACGACGACCCCAACACCAGCAGGTAGAGAGTCACCAGAGATGCGATTCCAATAGTCTTGTCTGTAAATCTCTGCCGCAGTGCTTGGGGTAAGTTTCTTAATATCGACATCTGGGTAAGCTCTCTTAGAAATACCGAAGTTTGTTTCGCCACCGGGATCACTTGGATGATCTACGTAGCCACCTTCGTGCTTCAGTACCATTTCAATTACGGTTTGGAATGTAGTATCGTTATTCAATGACATAGTTATATCCATTTTTAATTAAATTGAAAGAGTTACTTCTTAATAAAATCAGTGACTTTAGATCCTAGCTTGAGACCAAAGCTGGCGCCTACCACTGTGTATAAGAGATATTGATAAAATTCGGGAAGTTCTTGCAACGTTTGAAACCCTAGCTTTACTCGTTCTATGACTTGAGGATCGTCAACCCAAATGCCGTACCCAATGAACAGTAAAGGTGCGGACAAGACTACAGTAAACCATTCATCTTTCCAGCTTCCTGCCATACCTGATACGGCAGTCTTTTCCCATTCGGCATCATTCGCTAACTTTTCTAGCTTAATGTCTCTCTTGATCTTAGACTCTTCAACCTTACCTTTAATAAAGTCTTTGGCGAGATCGACTGCCCCACCAAGTAATGCTCCCCAAATCATGTTGCTCCACCTACCTTATCAGTGTGTATGCACACAGCTTCGTAGTTTATTTTAGGCTCTGGAAACGTAGTGAGAATACGCTCACGCTCTTCAAAGCAAACTTCCATCGTGGGGTACGGACCACGGGGTGCTACGAAATACCTGTCAGCTTCTAGTACGATTACGAATAGCATCCACATATGAACTACCTGCCTTTGGTTGTGATGAGCCAGTACAAAATGTATACTGCAATACCTACTGCACTAAGCACTCCAACAGATACTGCGATGCCTATGCACCAGTCTTTGATTAGTCTTTTGCGTCTTGCCTTCTTAGCGGCAATGCGCTTACGTTCGTTCTCACGGAGTTGCTTACGGTTGGCTAGGAACTTACAGTAGTCATCCCATAGACCCGGACGGCCACTGTAGATAAACATGGTCTTGACCTGTGCCTCATGCCGCTTGATATCTTCAAGAGCCATGAAGGCTTGCATGTCACCGTCTTTGGCTTTCTTCTCAATCTCTTCTTTAGCGTCTGCAAGTTTGGTAAGTTGTGGCCCCATCTGCCCTACAGACTCTACGTGCCCTGCAAACTCCTTGATCGCACCAATTGCCTCGTTCGCAATCTTGATGGCCGCTATGGCTTCAAAGATCACTTGTCGGCCTTGTTATCTATCTTAATCTCAATGTGATCTAACTTGTCGAATAGGCGTTCAATGACACGCTCAAAGTCTTCTTTCTTTACGTATTCACCGGCAACCAAGACCTCAATACGTGCAACTTTGTCGGCTAACTCCCTGTCTTGTTCTTGTAGTTTTGAAAGTGAATCCCACGAAACTCGTAAGAACCACCCAAACAGGGTCATGATAAAACCCATTGCTAAGTTAAAAAGGACTTGAAAATCCATTGTGGTCGTCTCCCTACTACGGCCATGCTACTTGTTCTTGTTCCCAAGGTCTTGGTCTACCGTGAAAGTACACAATTGAAGCATTGTGAACTGGAAATTCACCGGTTCTAATTTTTTGTTTGTACGAAACGATATCGTCTGTGTAGCTTTGGAAATACGAAAAGTCACCTTCAAAGTGATCTTCTATAAACTTCTGATCACCGCCACGATACTCAGTAGGGCAACCCTTCTCAAGATACTTGTCGTATACCCAACTCATATCTCCTGACCAATACATAATTCCTGAACCAAAAGCAGGATTAGGATCTTTAGGGTCTCTAGAGATATTGCGTAAAATAACGAAGCGTTCGTTTTCTATTTGGTGTAACCAATGATCACAGGAGCCGTAGACTACCGTGTCTAGGTCCATATATAGGATGGGGCCGTTGAGCTTAAACAATTCCATCTTTGACCACCAGCCCGGATAATCATTGACTAGAGGTATTGTCTCGCATTCAGGGTGGCCATCACTCAGGCATACAAAGTCCGCCCAAGGAATGTGTTTCTTACATTGATCTCTCAATGCATGTACATGACGTTCTACATATTCTCCGCCACATTGCAATACCGTGGCGATAGTTAATTTCATAAAGTCCTTGTTGATAGTTGTTATTCTGGTGCGGGACTGAAGGCTACGCCCCTAGCGGTGCTGGGCATAGTATAAGTCGCCGCTAAAGATACACTTCCGGGTGTTGTGTGGTCTAGGAGGGTGAAACTAGTGCCAAGACTGTGAGCAGTAGCAATGTAATCCCCGTCAGGGCTGAAAGCTACGCCGAAGGTAGTGCTCGGTAAAGTATAGGTTGCCGCAAGAGATACACTGCCGGGTGTTGTGTGGTCTAAGAGGGTGAAGAAGGGAGAGCCATAGTGACCCACAGCGATGTAATTTCCATTAGGGGCGAAGGCTGTGGTCTGGCCTAGGCTTGCGGCTACCGTATAAGTTGCGGCTAAAGAAACAGACCCCGGGGTTGTGTGGTCTAGCAGTGTAAAGTAAGGGGATCCAGCATGAACGGTTGCAATGTAATCACCGTCAGGGCTGAAGGATATACCACGACCCTGTTCGGACAAAACATACGTAGCCGCTAAAGAAACTGATCCGGGTGTTGTGTGGTCAAGAAGGGTAAAATAGGGGGACGTAACGTGACCCACTCCAATATAATTCCCGTCGGGGCTAAAGGATAAATTATTGGCGGTACCGGATAAAATATAAGTCGCCGCTAAAGATACACTTCCCGGAGTTGTGTGATCTAAAAGAGTAAAGTAAGGGGAACCACCATGAGAAACAGCAATGTAATCACCATCGGGGGTGAAAGATGTGCCAGATCCAGTACTAGGTAAAGTATAGGTGTCGGCTAAAGATACACTCCCGGGAGTTGTGTGGTCTAAAAGAGTAAAGTACGGGGAAGTTACATGACCAACAGCAATATAACTTCCATCAGAGCTAAAGGACACACTAATTCCAGCGCCGGGTAAGGTATAGGTAGCGGCTAACGATACAGATCCCGGATCGGTGTGGTCTAGGAGAGTGAAGTTGGGGGCGCCAAAATGGCCAACAGCAATATAGCCTCCTATGCTAGCACCACCAGCACCAGCCGCCGCTTGTTGAACAATACGATTAATGCTCACGCCATTGCATCCCCGGCAAGGAAGCCGTAGTAAGTTGTGCCACCATCTGTAGTGTAGAATCCAAACACATCAGTCTCACCATCCGCAGGAGCATCAGGAGCAGTACCTCCCGCCCAATCTACTGAAGCAGGCCACGTAATAGTTCGTGTACCTGATACAGCAACCTTCAAGGTAAAGCCGTAAGCAGTCCCTGTTGTAGGAGGATTACTAAACGTGTACGTCGTATCTGCTGAGATTGAATCATTGAATACATTCCCTGTTTCAAGATCAAGATCAGACGATGTGATTGTACCTACTGTTTCGTTATAGCTTACAGCCTTTAACTCAGCCGCTAATGCGACATCGCCGTTAGAGTCTGCTGTTACAACTTTAGATGCTTCAGATGTACCTTCAGTAGTTACGTCTAAGCGATTAAGGTCTGCAACAGCACCTGTGTAGCCATCCAGAGTATTTAACTCAGCGGCAGTCGCAGTAAGATCACTAATCTCAGACACAGAGATCTGCCCATCAGCCAACTCACCGCCTGTTGATACAAAATCTGCTAAATCTCTTGCCTTGCTCATCTATCTATCCTTATTAGGGTTGTGTCGGCCAGTCGGCATCTGCTAAGTATGGGAAGTTTGCATGGTCTGTGATGTCACGTAGTGCCTGACGATAGATTACCCAGTTAGCAGTCTGTGCATCTGTTAAAGGGCTGTCCTGAAGCACTGTCCAGTCTGTCTCAGCTAGCAACCCATCTCGCTTGCTACGCACACTAGCACTTTCATTCGCAACACGCTCTGCGATCTCTTCTGCGCTTGCATCAGTAACGTTCCACACCTGAGTCCATACGCCACCAGTCAGGACAGGAGTCCCTTCAGTGATGTTCTTTGTGTGGTCATACGCAGGACGGTCTACCTTGGTAACACGAAACATACCAAAGTTTTCTAGCAACGCATCGCTAGGCTTCTTTGGGAATGAAGTGTTGGGGTTGTCTCTCCGAAGATTGCCGATTGTGTACGGGTAGCTCTCGACATTTCCGTTGTTTAATAAGACATGCATTGTTACTTCTCCTTGATTGCTTGTGCCAACTCTCGTATTGCATTGGCGATTTCTAGTCGTGATTCAACTTCAGTAAATGGAACAGTGATCTGTTCAAACTTCCATTCGTCTTTGCTTGGGTGGTAATACTGTACCCAGCCAACACCCATGCCACCTTCAGGATACTCAGGAATGTCATCAGCGTTGATCGTGTGACCATTCTCGTGTGAATCCATCTGGTACTGGATCATTGTTACTTTAATCCAACCTTCTTGGTTAGGTGCTTCGCCAAATAATACGGCCATTATTTATTTCCTTGTTTCATTATTAAACCAAATGCGTGGTCAGCGATTTCTTTCGGTAGTTCGCCCCAACACGCCGCTTCTGTTGCCGCATGATACGGTGGTTGCTTGATGCTGTATGCGGTCATCGCAGAACCGTAGGCCAGTGGTGCATTACCCATCTGCAAAGCCACATGTGAAAAGTGTGTCCACGCTTCACGACAGTTTGGCTCTGCGGCAATAGCAGACAAAAATGCCCTAACCATTTCATCATTACGTCCTAACTTATGTAGGCACTGTGCAATACTAATCCAAGCGTGTGAGCGACGATACCGTAAAACTTCACGCTCGTCTCCCTCAATCACCTTGAGGTACTGCTTGTATGCATCCATTGCCTCACCGAAGTTTCCTACTTGGTGACACTCACCTGCAAGTTGTAGCCACCCATCTGCATCATTCGGGTTTTCTTTCAACAATTCACGCAGTGCCGGTGAGTAGTTTCTTTGCTTTCCGTCTTGGTAGTGCTTGACCACAATGCTCGTATCACACCAGACCTGCTCTACGCCCTCTAGTGGGCGGATTACCTCGTGAATCTGGCGATGCCATTCGTAGTCATGGCGGCTGTGCAGGCGTGTTCTGGGTGACTGCACAGATGGAATAGTACAGGCTTCATCTGCCCATTCAGCAATGTAGAAATAGCTTCCGACATTACCTGACCACTCTGCCTTCAGCTTGTCCTGCCATCCGGTGTCTAAGCGTTCATCCATGTCCACGCTGACACAGACATCCACATCATCTGGGACCAAAGCCAATGCTTCATTCCGTGCAGTGTCAAAACGCCACGGATCAATGATTTTCTGTACAACGTGTGCGCCGTGTTCTTTCAGGAGTTCTACGGTGTTGTCTGTAGAGCCTGTGTCGAGAACGTAAACGGGACAACCCTCTGCGGATTGCATGAAGCCTTCGACGTTGTGTGCTTCATTCTTTGCGATTGTGTAGATTGCTGGATTCATAAAGTCCTTATTGTTATTAGTTGGGGCTGAAGGCTACGGCGTTACCAACGCCGCCTAAAGCATAAGTTGCGGCCAAAGATACTGATCCTGGAGTTGTATGGTCTAGCAAAGTGAAATATGGGCTTACCAGATGCCCAACAGCGATGTAATCACCGTCAGGGCTAAAGGCTGTGTTGTAACCATCATCGGGTAAAGTGTACGTAGCCGCTAGTGAGACTGAGCCGGGAGTAGTGTGGTCCAGAAGCGTGAAGCTAGGTGCGAATCGGTGAGCGACAGCGATATAATCACCGTCAGGACTAAAGTCTGCCCCTCTAGCTATGCTTGCTATGTCATAAGTCGCCGCTAGTGAGACTGAGCCGGGAGTAGTGTGGTCCAGTAAAGTGAAAGCTGGAGTGCCTGTCTGAGCAACAGCAATGTAATTTCCGTCAGGGCTGAAGGCTGGCTCCTCGCCAGTGTAGGGTAACGTATAAGTAGCGGCTAAAGATACACTCCCCGGAGTTGTGTGGTCTAAAAGTGTGAAATAGGGTGGGTTAAAATGTCCAACAGCGATATAGTTACCATCAGGACTAAATTCCATGCCACGACCCTCTCTCGACAAAACGTAAGTCGCCGCCAGTGAGACTGAGCCGGGAGTCGTGTGATCTAAAAGCGTAAAATATGGGCTATTAAAGTGACCTGCGGTTATATAATTACCATCGGGGCTGAAAGTGGTGCCAAGACCATTACCGGGTAAAGTATAGGTAGCGGCTAACGAAACCGATCCGGGAGTCGTGTGATCCAAAAGTGTAAAATGGGGGGCTGTAATATGAACGCAAGCAATGTAATTTCCGTCAGGGCTGAACTCTACTCCTAGGCCATTGCTGGGTAAAGTATACGTTGCCGCTAGAGAAACAGAACCCGGTGTGGTGTGATCAAGCAGGGTAAAGTAGGGCGAGCCAGAGTGACCAACAGCAATATAGCTCCCAGTAGCACCACCAGCACCACCCGCCGCCGCTTGTATAACCTTTGTACTTGCGCTCATCGTCTATCCTTTATGCAGGTGTTGCGAGTGCTTGACCGGCTGTGAAGCCATAATACGTTGTGCCACCGTCTGTGGTGATGAACACAAAGTAATCAACAGCTCCGCTGTCTGTTGAGATCGTTGGTGCTGTACCACCCGCCCAGTCTACGCTTGCTGGCCATGTGATGGTGCGAGCAGTAGAGTCCTGTACAACCTTCAATGTAAACGCAGAAGCCTTGCCAGATGCGGCAGGGTTACTGAATGTGTAGGTGACGTTCTCTGACAGGGTATGCGTAAAGTTCGTAGCACTACTCAGATCAAGTGTCGCCGCATTGGATGTTGAGGTGATCGCTTCAGCGTCTTCAGTGAATCCACCAGTCGTTTCTAACGAAGCAAACGCCCCAGTCCCGCCATTGATAGTGGGGGATGTCAAGGTCTTGTTCGTCAGCGTCTGGGTACCATCCACAGTGACGACATTTGACGGTGTGATGATTCCTGATAATGTGGTCATTTCTTACTCCGATTGTGGTCGTGCCACGTTGCAAGCTCATGTTTTGATTTTACATCAGCACGATCAGACTTTGTACTTCGGTCGCTCCATCGGGCTGGTTGGTGTTCTGTTTTAACCGGGTTCATAGGGTCCTTGCTGTTGTTATTAGTTGGGGCTGAATGATGTGCTAAGACCAATCCCGGGTAAAGTATACGTTGCGGCCAAGGATAATGACCCCGGAGTTGTATGGTCTAAAAGAGTAAAATATGGGGATTGTTCGTGACCAACAGCAATATACTTGCCGTCAGGACTAAAAGATGCTTCGTAAGACACGCTCGGTGTGGCGTATGTTGTAGCCAAAGACACAGACCCCGGAGTTGAATGGTCTAAAAGTGTTAATCCGCTATAAACAGAAACAATGTAGTTTCCGTCAGGACTGAAATCTACACCAAAAGAAGCAGGTCCCACGTTATAGGTCGCCGCTAAGGAAACACTACCGGGAGTCGTGTGATCAAGTAAAGTGAATGAAGGAGCGCCAATATGACCAACAGCAATATAATCACCATCTGGGCTGAAGGCCGTGTTTACTCCCGTGTCTGTCAACGTATAGGTCGCCGCAAGAGACACAGCCCCCGGTGTCGTATGGTCTAGCAGAGTAAATTGAGACCCACTGCTATGAGCAACAGCAATATAATCACCATCCGGGCTGAAAGCAGTTCCTCGGCCAGTGCTAGGTAAAATATAAGTTGCCGCAAGAGAGACAGAACCCGGAGTTGTATGATCGAGTAAAGTGAAAAAAGGTGACCCGCTATGACCAATAGCGATGTAGTTTCCATCGGGACTAAAGGAGACACCTCGACCATCGTCGGGTAATGTATAGGTAGCGGCTAAAGATACAGAGCCGGGAGTCGTATGATCTAAAAGTGTGAAGTGTACCCCGTTTCTAAAAGCAAGAGCAATGTAATCACCGTCAGGACCAAATGCGACGTGGATGCATCGCTCGGCTAAGGTATAAGTTGCGGCCAAGGAGACTGATCCCGGAGTTGTATGATCAAGTAAAGTGAAGTAAGGAGAATTATAGTGACCAACAGCGATGTAATCACCTGTCGGTAATCCACCAGCACCACCAGCCGCCGCTTGCATCATTCCGATTAGATCAGCCATCGCTATCCCTTACGCCGGTGTCTTAATGTCAAGACCCGCAACAAACCCAAAGTAGGTTGTACCGCCGTCTCGTGTTGTAAAGACCAACTGGTCCACACCAGAAGCCGTCAAGGTTGGGGCTGTACCACCAACAAAGTCCACAGAGGCTGGGTACGTGATCGTGAAGGCACCACCGTTCGTCAACTCCAACACAAAGCCACCGAAGTCACCTGATGCAGGTGGGTTGGAGAACGTGAAGGTACAGTTCTGATCCAAGGTGGCAGAGAAGAAATTAGCCGTTTCCATGTCAAACGTCTGAGTCGCTCCAGTGTTACCAATCGCAGACCCTTGAATAGCGTAGTCTTCCAACACAGGGCGGCTGATGATGTTGTCCGCCATGGACAGTGTGCCACTCATTGTGATGGTCTTGTTGGTCAGGGTCTGTGTGCCGTCTTCGGTGACTACCGTGCCACTGTTAGCACCAATCTGTGCATACACCGCCCATGTTGTTCCGTCATATACAAGTTGGACACTGGCACTCGCAAGGTCACAAACAAGGTCTTCAGCAGTGCCGTTGATTGTCTCACCGTTTCTGCCAATGGTCAAGTTGTTTGTGTCCCAATCACCAGTTGGGTCGGCTACGATTACCTGATCACCTGCACTTGGCGTTGCAGGTAATGTAATTGTAAATGCGCCACCAGACGTATCTGCAAGGATACCTTCTTTATCTGAAGCAGTGTAGTTAGCTGTCTTGACTTCGTAGTCAATGCCAGTCGGTGCATTTATTGATGCAAACCGAGCATCTGACTCTGCCTGTGTGTACGTGTTGGCTACACTGAATGCACCAAAGGCAATAATATCTACAATGTCACCTGAGGTTGCACCTGTAGTCAGTACAATGTTCGTACCGGATGTCGCTGTGAAGTCAGTACCTGCAACGAGTTTTACACCGTTGAGATACACATCAACAAAGCCCACATCGTATGTGATAGCGAACGTAGTCTGGCTTGCAGTTGCTGTGTACGTCTGACGAGATGAAGTACCGTTGATTGCAGAACCTGCCGCTACCCATGAATTGCCGTCGTACACCCGCATTTCGTTTGCGGTGGTATCAAAATACAAAGCACCAGTAAGTAAGGCATCCCCATCGTTATCTAGCGCAGGGGGAGAAGACTTCGCACCGAGGTATCTGTCATCAAAGCTATCAAAGGAAGTTGCGGCACTAGACGCACTAGAAGCGGCGGCAGTTGCACTGTCATCAGCCTTAGCCGCATAGTGCAGTGCAGAAAACCCTGTAGTCACTCCATCAGCTAATGTAAACTGAGAATCCTCTGGGTTAATAGCCAGTTTCTCAGCATCAGCGGCACTGTCAGCGGCTTCACCGGCACTTGTAGCCGCTTCGGTAGCTGACCCTAGGATCGTGTCTACATAGCCCTTACGGGTCAAGTCATCGTCTGCAGAAGGAGTTGCCGTGGAGGTAACCTTGTTAGATCCCATCACGATGTTACCAGTCATGGTACCACCTGTGAGGTTCAGCTTCAGTGCATCCGCAGTATCTACGTATGTCTTGGTAGCCGCATCCTGTGCAAGTGTAGGATCACCTAAGCCTGTGATCTTGCTAGTGCCCATCGCAATGGCACCAGTCATGGTACCACCCGCTAGAGGCAGTTTAGTAGCGATGGAGTTAGTGATTGTAGTAGAGAAGTTAGCATCGTCATTGATTGCGGCGGCTAACTCATTGAGAGTATCTAAAGCACCCGGTGCTGAATCGACAAGGCTAGCAACTTCTGTGTCTACGTAGTTCTTAGTAGCGGCATCCTGTGCGTTTACAGGATCAGTAACATTACTAATGAGAGTATCTGTGACATCTAACGTGCCATTGATCGTGACGTTCGTGAAGGTAGAGGTGCCAGAGCTAGCGGTGACATTACCCGTCACATCCCCTGTCAAATCGCCTGTAACGTCCCCTGTAACATCACCCGTTACGTTACCAGTCAGGTTACCTGTTACGTCGCCTGTAACGTCTCCTGTAAAGCCTGTGTTGGCTGTAATGGTAGTACCGACAATTGTAGATGGAGAGTTAGAACCAATAGAGGCACCATCAACAGTACCACCGTTAATGTCTACGTTAGATCCGAGAGTAGCCGCACCTGAGTCTACAGTTAAACCGGCAAAGGTACCTGCGGCAGGTGTAGATGCACCGATAGTTGTACCGTCAATGTTACCGCCGTTAACGTCTGCTGTGTCAGCAACCAGAGAGTCGATGTTAGCAGTGCCATCAAGATACAGATCTTTAAACTCAGCACTACCAGACCCTAAGTCAATGTCATTGTCTGTAACAGGGACAATAGCACCATCTTGAATGCGAAGCTGTTCTACAGGACTAGAAGATACCTCAACAAATACACCAACACGATTATTAGATGTATCTACAGAAACTTTATTGTTACCGTCGGTGTCTGCAATAACAGGAACAAAGGCACCCTCTGCGGCAGTACCATCGTGCTTGTGGCCTGATGTTGCATTGAACGCCGCTAGGATTTGGTTAAACTCGGCATTCACTGGAGCGGCTTTAATTACAGCCCCAGTAATAATGTCAGCTACCGATTGACGGGTATATCCAGCCACTTATATTATCTCCTGTCGTCGATTCCGAACAGCATCACAATACCTTGAATGTTATG
>Ga0209953_1000092_pt1 | contig 35347 bp, 33 predicted proteins | sample SalPonred_H2O_MG_FD_185713 | JGI IMG/M metagenome (GOLD analysis project Ga0209953, IMG submission 185713) | Salt pond water microbial communities from South San Francisco under conditions of wetland restoration - Salt Pond MetaG... | ecosystem: Environmental > Aquatic > Non-marine Saline and...
CACAAGGGCTTGTCGCGCCAGAGACGGCCACCGTTGAACTTCAGGGCCAACAGTGGCCTGCACGCTTGCGTGAAGTTTCTGGTGCCGCGGACCCGAGTTCGCGCACATTTCGTGCACGTTATGCCTTACCGGAGACGGTGACGAACATCGCGATCGGAACCATTGCTGATTTGTTGCTACCCACACAAATGGCTGGCGACATCAAACGTGTGCCCATTGGCGCCCTTGATGAACGTGGTCAGGGCCCGCGCGTCTGGGCTGTGCTAGACGGCGTGGTCGAACCGGTGGCGGTCACAGTGCTATCCATGTCGCGCGAAACCGCCCAAGTGAGAACTGAACTGCCCGTTGGCACGCCTGTGGTCGCCATGGGTACCCATTTGCTGGAGGCGGGTCAAACTGTGCAGGTTTTTGCGCCATGAGTTTCCCCAATCTGTCTGCACTGGCGGTTCGGGAGCGCTCGATTACGCTATTTTTTTTGATTCTGTCGATCCTCGCCGGTCTGTACGCCTTTAACTCTTTGGGCCGAGCCGAAGACCCACCCTTTACCGTGCGCGTGATGGTGGTCAGTGTCATGTGGCCAGGTGCCACGCCATCGCAGTTGCAAGACCAAGTAGTAGACCGGCTCGAGAAACGCATCGAAGAAGTGGACTACTTTTTCAAACAAGAGACCACGATCCGTCCGGGACGCGCTGATCTGCTTATCGAGTTTCATGACTACTCCCCCAGTGAGGTTGTGCCTGACCTGTTCTACGAAGTGCGCAAACGCATGCTCGACGAGGCGCCTTATCTGCCTGCTGGGGTGATTGGGCCGATCGTTAACGACGACTTCTCAGATGTGTACTTCACGATGCTGGCCTTGACCGCACCTGGCCTACCCATGCATGAACTCACCCGTGACGCCGAAGCCATACGCGACAAGTTGCAGCGCATTGAAGGCGTGCAGAAAGTGTTCGTGCTCGGTGAACGTCCTGAACGCATTCATCTGGACTTTAATCTTGGCAAGCTGTCCAACCTCGGTATCAGCACGCAAGAGGTCATGGCTGCCATTGATGCCAATAATCGACTGGCGCCAGCCGGGTTTATCGACACCGATGGCCCGCGTGTTTATGTACGGGTGCCGGCTGATTTGAGCGACCCACAAACCCTAGCCAACGTGCCGCTGCGCATCAACAACCGACTCATCCGGCTTGGCGATATCGCGACTGTCGAACCGGGCTACCAAGATCCGCCAACGTACATGATTCGAGCGGGCGGCGAAGACGCCATCGTACTTGGCGTGGTGATGAGTGACGGTGAAAACGGCTTAGCGCTCGGCGAGCGGCTCGAGGCATTTTTACAGACACAAAAAAGTCAATTGCCCCTTGGCATGGAACTCAACCCAATCACCAATCAGGCCGATGCCATTGCTGGTGCGGTTGACTTGTTTCAGGTGAAGTTCTTAGTCGCTGTGGCCGTGGTTATGGCCGTTAGTGTGCTGGCCATCGGCTTGCGTGCAGGTTTAATCGTCGGACTCTCAATACCGCTGACGCTGGGCCTGACGTTTTTGCTCATGAAAATCACCGGCATGAATCTGGATCGGATCTCACTTGGGGCCTTGATCATTGCACTCGGACTGCTGGTCGATGACGCCATCATCGCCATTGAAATGATGATCGTCAAAATGGAGCAAGGCTGGGACCGAGTGCGCGCGGCCACTCACGCCTGGCAGGTCACAGCCGCTCCCATGTTGTTTGGCACGCTCGTGACTGTTACCGGATTCGTGCCCATCGGCTTTGCCCAGTCCGGTGTCGGCGAATACGCCGGCGGGATTTTTTGGGTGCTGGCTTATGCACTGCTCGTCTCATGGCTAGTGGCCGTGACCTTTACGCCCTACTTGGGCGTAAAGCTGTTGCCAAAAATGTCGGACCATCACGTTGACACGCAAACTGTCTATGACACACCAAACTACCGACGCTTGCGTGCCTTGGTGCAGTGGTGTGTCACCAGAAAAAGACGAGTGGTACTGGCCACGGTTGGCTTGTTAATCCTCAGTATTGTGGGCATGGCCGGACCGGTAGAAAAGCAGTTTTTTCCGAGCTCGGATCGTCCTGAAGTGCTGATATCGGTTTACCTGCCCGAGGGCACGGCCATCGGTAAGACCGACGAGGTTGTTAGACGACTTGAATCCAACCTTAAGGACATGCCTCAAATCAAGACGCTTTCGGCCTATATCGGTGCGGGCGCACCACGGTTCTTTATTTCCGCTAATCCCGAGCAACCCGACCCGGCATTCGCCAAGGTCATCGCAGTAACCCATGGGGTTAAGGACCGTGAGTCACTAATTACGGCACTTGAGGCGCAAATCGCCGAGGGTGAGTACGCCGATGCCCGCGTGCGTGTCTCGCGTCTACTTTATGGTCCACCGGTGCAATGGCCGGTTAGTTTCAGGGTCATGGGACCTGACCCACAGGTATTGCGCGAAATTGGCCATGATGTGGTTGATGTCATGCGGCAGAACCCCACCATTGTTGACCCGAATCTAGATTGGGATGAGCGCGCCCCGGTACTCACACTGGATCTAGATCCGCAGCGGCTGCAAACCTTGGGGTTAACTCCGTTGAACGTGGCCGAGCAGCTGCAATTTCAACTCGATGGTGTTCCCGTGACCAACGTGCGCCGAGACATCCGGCAAGTCCAAGTGCGGGCGCGGGCATTGCCTGAATCAGGCAACTTGCTACAAAACATTGAGATTCGTACGCCAGATGGACGCAAAGTCCCCTTGTCACAACTCGGTGCAGCACAAGTAGAGTTTGAAGAACCGGTAATCAAACGCTACAACCGGGAGCCTGCGCTCTACATCAATGCCGATGTTCAAGGTGCTCAACCGCCTGACGCCACCATGGCCGTGTGGCAGGCACTTGAACCCTTGCGTGCTGACTTACCTTCTGGCTATCAGCTGAGCATCGGTGGCTCCATTGAACAATCTGAGAAAGCCGATGCCTCAATTCAGAAACTGCAGCCCCTAATGGTTGGGCTCATGCTGATATTTATCATGCTGCAAATGCGTAGTTTCTCAGGCATGTTTATGGTTGTGGCCACCGCACCGCTCGGGCTCATCGGCGCCGTACTGGCGTTGTTGCTGTTTGGTCAACCGTTTGGCTTTGTGGCCTTGTTGGGACTGATAGGACTGGCCGGCATTCTCATGCGCAACACCCTCATCTTGACCCAACAAGTCAGCGACAACGTCTCCGAAGGTATGACTCTGGGCACCGCGGTCATTGAGGCAGCTGTGCAACGGGCTCGCCCGGTGGTGTTGACAGCCATTGCAGCGGCGCTGGCGTTTATCCCACTGACGTTTGACAGCTTCTGGGGGCCTTTGGCCTATGTGTTGATCGGTGGTGTCGTTGTGGGTACCGCCATTACAATTTTGTTCGTACCCGCTCTATATGCCTGGTGGTTTCGCATCGATGGTGCCAAGACCACATGAACTCAGGCACAATGACAACACCACCCAAAACCCAACTAGGTTTGCGTGTTTAAGCTTGCATGTTTGAGTGAGCATGGACCCTTTTAAAAAACTACCTGGCTATCGCAAAGCCCCTGCAGGTCTTGAACGCAAAATCCTGCGATTAATACCTCGCGTGTTCGTGCTAGGCACGATACTTGTGTTGCTGCCATCGGCCATTGCCCGTCTTTGGACCATCAACGACGCAGCTTGGGTCGCTAGCAAGTTCATCAGCACGGTTGATATTTACGCCATCGGCTTACTGGCCGTGTTGTGGACAGGTCTGTTCACGGTGGGCGTCGGTGCCTTTACCGTCATGGTCATGAAAGGCCCGGCCTATGTTGCAGATGCTTACCCGCTGCCAGACGCCGACAAGCCAAGAACCGTTGGTCCAGCGCGGGGTGGTGATGACAATGATGACATTGACGGCAACGACAACAGTCACGACAACAAGCACGCCACGCGGTACGCTAGGGGAACAAATATCAAACCCCTTGGAAGCGACAAAACTGACTCATGAGCCAACTTAGAAGTGACATCACCCTAGACATTCTGCGCGAGCGTCTCGGACAAAGTGACAACCTACCGCGTCATCTCGGTATTGAACTGACCAAACTCGAACCCCTGGCCTTGCACGGTCGTATGCCATTGCAAGACCGGCATTTCGCACCCAACACCTATCTGCACGCCGGCAGCGTAGTGACCTTGGCCGATACCGTTGCCGGGTTTGCAACCTATGCGCATCTACCTGAAGGTGCCGTGTCTTTCACCACCATTGAACTGAAATCCAACTTCCTTGGCACCGTGCGCGAAGGTGCGATCGCTTGCCGTGCCTGGGCACAGCACTTGGGGCGCAATACCCACGTCTGGGACGCCGAGGTGTATGCCGAGGCAACCAATAAAAAAATCGCTTTGTTTCGTTGCACACAAATGGTGTTGTGGCCCAAAGCGTAGCCACCCACATCACCAACACCAACACCATCAACATCAACATCAACATCATCACGGTACGCACTCAACCACAGGAGCCCGACATGACACAACCTGTTCGCATCGATTTTGTTTCCGATGTCGCGTGCCCGTGGTGCGCCATTGGGTACACCACACTAGAGACAGCGTTAAGCACCCTAGACACCCCTGTTGAAGTCCACCTGCAACCGTTTGAGCTAAATCCGGACATGCCGGCAGGTGGTCAGGACGCAATGGAATATCTCGCGGCCAAGTTCGGTATTACACCGGATGAAGTCCGAATCAACCAGCAACGCATCTATGACCGTGCCGCTCAAGTCGGGTTCCGGTTTCACCCGGATGGGCGCAAACGCGTCTACAACACATTTAACTGTCATCGACTAATTCATTGGGCCACGCAAGAACATGGCTTAGACGGCGCTTGGGCATTAAAACGCACACTCCTGGCGGCTTATTTCACGCGAGCCGATGACATGGACGATGCACAAACGCTTTTAGATGCAGTGCAACAGGCTGGGCTTGATGTCAAACGCGCAGCCAAAGTACTCGCCGACGGTGAGTTTGAACACGAGGTGCGTGCAGCCCAAACCCGCTACAAAATGCTCGGCATTCAGGGGGTACCCGCTTTCATCCTAAACGACAAGTTTCTGGTCGAAGGCGCGCAACCAGTCGAGAACCTTGTTTCAGCCATTGAAGCGGCAGCCAAACGTGCTGCCGACGATGCCAACAATGCCAGCAACCAAGCTAACGGTGATCAAGCGGCGAGCTGAATCCAAAGCATGTACAACACCGTTGCCGCGGCGATACTGGCAAGCGGTTGGCGTGCATAGACCTGCAAGGCTAGCGCGACCAGGACAGATACGGTGGCAGGCAGCAGCTGCCCGGGTGCGGCGAACCCCAAGTCAACCACACTATGCACAGTCAGTAGCGCCATGATGGCCGGCGGCAAAAAAACACCAACACGTCTGGCAACCGGGCTTTGCTTGAACCATCGCCCCCCTAAAAATGGCAAGGCCCGGATCACAAAGGTCACCGCACCCATGGCTAGGATCGCCAGCAGCACGTAAACGTCATTCATGCTGCACCCCGATTCGCCCGTCCTGCCCAGAGCAAACTGGCGACCAAACACACAGCCATGGCCAGCAACAATGCCTGCTCAGGCCACCACCATGCCATGAGCCCGTAACTGACTGGTGCGATGACCAAGGGCAACCACATGCGTGTGGCACGCCACTGCTCCACCGTCAGTACAGCAAACAACGCAGCCAACGCAAACTCCAGGCCAACCAGCGAAACGGGCAATTGCTCGCCCAACCAAGCGCCAAGCAACGTACCGAGTACCCACCAACCTTGATTGACTGCCGCCAACAAGGCCATCTGCTCGGGTGATGGGCGCGGCGATAGCGTGGTCACTAGCGAATACGTTTCGTCGGTGAGCGCAAAGATGAGATACAGCCGTTTCAGTGGATGTCGGGGCTGGCTATCTAGCAGCGACAGCCCATAAAAAGCATGTCGCAGGTTGATCACCAAGGCAGCCAATGCCAGTGATGCCACAGGTAGACCCGCCGCTAGCATCGGAATCATGGCAAATTGCGACGCACCGGCATAGACCAGCAAACTTGCTGCCAATGCCTGATACCAGGCGCCTCCGGCTTGCACAAACAAAAAACCGAACACCATGCCTAAAGGCACATAGCCCATGGCAACCGGTATCGACATGGAAAGCGTTGAAAATCGCAACACAACACCCTGACAAATTAAAAATCAGATGTTAGCTTAGGCACATCGCACAGGCGCTACATTAAAGCAAACAAGAAACTCGTGATTCGCCATTTTTAGAAGGAAAAACGCATGACTGAACAAACCCCCATCTCCTGCTTTAGCGTGCCCGAGGTCACCACCTTGCCAGAGGATATTCGCGAGCGCCTGCAAACGGTCGAACAAAAGGCCGGCTTCGTGCCCAACGTGATGCGGGTGCTGTCTAGGCGTCCAGCCGAGTTTCGTGCGTTCATGGCTTACCACGACGCGCTCATGGAAGGTGAAAGCGGCCTAACCAAAGCTGAGCGTGAAATGATTGTGGTTGCCACCTCAGGTGCCAATCATTGCCAATACTGTGTGGTTGCGCACGGCGCGATCTTACGTATCCGCGCCAAGAACCCGCTGATTGCTGACCAAGTAGCCACCAACTACCGGCAAGCTGACATCACACCGCGCCAACGCGCCATGCTCGACTATGCAATGAAGGTCTCACAGCGGTCGGCCGAAGTCACTGAATCCGATCGTGAAACCGCCAAGGCAGCGGGCTTAAGCGATGAAGACTTGTGGGATATCGCAAGTATCAGCGCATTTTTTGCGATGAGTAACCGTCTTGCTAGCGCCACCGAAATGCGGCCAAACGAGGAGTTTTTTGGGATGGGTCGTGGTTAATGGGTCGTGGCTGATAACTCCCGGCTCTAAAAACGAACATCCAAAAAAATAGCGCCATCGCAAAATGGCGCTATTTTTAACGAACCAACCTGATGTGCAGATGGTTTGGGTTGGTTCAAGCCCTAGCGAACGATCTTGGCTTTTTCTTGCAGTGACTCAATGTAGTCCGAGAGCTGCTTCTGTGCGGCAGCCTGACGCAGCTGGTCTTCGATGTCTTTCATCGCAGGTGGCGTGTAGTCACGTACATCGTCAACACGCACCACATTCCAGCCTTGACGGGTTTGCAACGGTGCAGCCGTTATCTGTCCTTTGTTTAGATTAACCACCACGTTGCCAACGGCCGGCACCATTTGTTGTGGCAATAACCAGTCAAGCTCGCCACTGCTGTCCTGACTCGGATCGGTGGATTCCTTGGCGGCAATTTGCGCGAACTGTTTAGCACTATTTTTACCCTTTTGCAGTTCAGCGATGATTTCACGGGCACGTGCCTGGGTAGGCACGACAATGAGGCTTAACTTATATTGCTTCTCACCGTCGACGTCCTTCAAAAACTCCTCGTACTCGGCTTTGATTTGGTCTTCCGTTACGGGGTTGTTCGCCGCATAGTTATTTAACAACAAGTTGGCCAGGAAGTTTTGTTCCATTTGCTGCCATTGGGCCTGAGCCTGGGCTGATTGCTCAAGCTTGAGTTTTTGCGCCTCATGCGCCAAAACCTCGCGACCGATGATTTCGTTTTCCAGGGCCTGACGTAACTGAGGGGTGTCGGCTTGACCACGTGCGACGTTGGCACGCACGTTCACGTCAAGAAGCCCATCACTGAGAGGCTGACCATTGACGGTTGCAAAGGTACCAGCGGGCAAATCCTGAGCCATGGCAGCAGTGCTGACCACCAGAGCGGCCGCGCCCAAACAGAACCGGGCACCGATTGTCTTTACGAGTGGCTTGGACTGAAACATATGTACTTTCCTCAACGAATGACATGGGCTAAAACTAAACCACAAGGTTAGCATCACCGACCGTGCTTGGACAGACACTTGCTTGCGACCGTCAATGAGATTGAACAAACATGTCAAGCTAAATATTTCTTTTTATCCGGATTGCAATCACGCAAGGTGATTTAGAATAGCGCCATGCAATGGTATGTCGTACACACTAAACCCAAGCAAGAGTCCCGAGCGCTCACCAATCTGGAGCGACAGGGATTTGCGTGTTTTTTGCCCACCATCCCTAAGAAACGGGTCAGAGGCAAGTCGTTTGAGCTCGTCCAAGAACCGCTTTTCTCCCGTTACCTGTTTATCGAGCTTGACACCACACTGTCTGGCAAAAGCTGGGCACCCATACGCTCAACACTCGGTGTGAGCAAGCTCGTGACCTTTGGCAGCGAGCCAGCTCGCGTCAATCCTGGTCTCATTGAGTTACTGCGAGATCAAGAAAGTACTTTCGCCACCACCCCAGTTTCGCAGTATCAACATGGTGAGACGGTGATCATCAAAGACGGGCCGTTTAAAGGACTCGAGGCGATTTATCAAATGGACGACGGCGAGATGCGTGCCATGGTTTTGATTGAGCTGCTGCAAAAGCCCACCCGCCTCGAAGTCGAAATCAGCAATCTGAAAAAAGCCAGCTAAACACTCAAGCGGCAAACTGATCAAATGCAATTTGCGCTTCGGCCGCGGTCATCACCGATGGCCCACCGCCCATGTACATGGCGACTTGCAGCATTTCATTGAACTCTTCTTGCGTGACACCCATCTTGTGACAGGCCTGAGCATGAAACGCCAGGCACCCCTGGCAACGCATCGCAATCGCAATGGCCATGGCCATCAGTTCCTTGTTCTTAGCAGTTAAGGCCCCATCGGCGTGCGTGGCGCCAGCCATTTGCGAGAACCCTTTCATCGTATCGGGCATGTCCGTGCGAAACGTTTTGAGTTTGGCGCTAATCTGCGAGGCAAGGGCTTGGTAGTCGGACATAACACTGGACTCCAGTAATTGGTAATTGAAAGAAACCAATTTATAGCCCCAGCCTATGACGGCTGACCTGACGAAGATCAATTCTTTTGCAGTGGACCCGACTGGCCGCGCGACATGTTGATTGGCAGCAACAGCACAAGCCCCACCAGAAAAAACAGTCCAGTGGCTGCCATGGCAATACGCTGGTTACCCAGACTCGCCCAAGTGAGCAACCCATAGGCCAACGGTCCAATGATGCTGGCTAGGCGAGTGGCAAGCGTCCATAGCCCGTAAAACTCGCCTAACCGGTGCGAAGGTGCCAGCAAGCCAACCATGGCACGCCCCACAGATTGACTCGCCCCCATGCATAGACCGGCAATGACGCCTGCTACCCAGAATCCTGCCTTGGTCGTGACCGAAGCTGCAATCAAACAAGTGGCCAACCAGCCTACCAAGGTGATGGCCAGCGCCAAGCGATGACCGATGGCGTCTTGCCCGTAACCGGCCATGAGCGCACCAATGACCGCTGCAATGTTGAGCACAAAAATCAGGATCATGATCTCGGACTCAGTGAATCCGATGACCTGCTGCGCATAAATGGCAGCCAATGCAATTGCCACCGCCACACCCGCCATGTAGGCCACCGTGCAAGCCAACAGCCACACAAAATCACGATAGTCACGTGCGTGTTGCCAAGTTTCACGCAACCGTTGCCAGGCGGGAGATATGTCACCGGCACTTCCCGGCCGGTCTTTCAGAAGCGAAATCGAGATTAGCGCAGCCGCCGCAAAGACGGTAGCCGTCATGATCATGGTGATCGGCACAAACGCTTGTGCGCTTTGACCACTAGATTGGGCATGCAACACATACGCCAGACAAATACCCAGCGTAAACATGCCGCCGATATATCCAAACCCCCAGCCCCAGCCGCTAACGCGACCCATGGCATGCGGTCGGGCAAGTGTTGGCAAGTAACTCGAGATCAGTGACTCCCCCCAGCTAAAGAACATGTTCGAGAACAGCACCAAAACCATCGCTAGTACCACCGAGCCCGGCCCAGCCCAGGCGAGCGCCGCGGTGCACACCACACACCCGATGGTGGTCATGGCCAGCAGACCACGGCGCCGTTCTATCCGATCACTACGCGCACCGATCAGTGGAATGGTCAACATCACGACAAGGTGTGAGAGGCTTAGCGTGACAGTCCACAACAACGTGCCAAGGGTAGCCTCGCCGACCACTACCGATACAAAGTAGGCCGAGAACACGGCTGTGAGCACCACGGTGGTGTAGCCAGAGTTGGCAAAGTCGTAGAGCGCCCAGCCAAATACTTCCAGACGACTGACACCGGGGTTTAACAGACCTGTCTGTCGCGGATTTTTTGTCATGCGGATCCTTGTATGTACAGGTCTGCAATGTACTTCAGGTTGCACAATTCCCAAAAACCCAAGCACAACCCGCTCACATCCATTTATATCAACCCAAATTCTTGCAAAAAATCCTTAACTCACTGAAACTATGTGCATCGGTGTGTCAGCCTGCCAAGTAGAGGCGGCATGGAGGGATTTGGTGTTTACAGAAGCACTCGGCATGGTGATCTTGCTGTTTCGAGAGTATCCGCTGTCTACAGCGTTCTTGGTTATTGTCCTGGAAATTCCACGCTATAGCTTCGCGATCGTTGCTGTGGGTATCAGCAGCTTGCGACGCCCACCACCACCTCTAGACCAACGGCATCGGGTCACAGCCATCGTACCCGTACTGAACGGCGGCCACGAAGCTACTCTGGCCATTAAAAGTCTAATTGCACAAAACGTGCCCATACACGAAATCATTGTGGTTGATGATGGCTCCGATCCGGCGCATCGTGCCCACCTAGACGCATTTTTAACGAATTACCCGCATGTGCGCCTGATAGAACATCGTCGGCGTGCGGGCAAAAGTGCTGCCATCAATCATGCCGCCCAACTTGCCACCGGTGAGCTGCTACTGACCATTGACCATGACACTTGCCTCGAGCGCAACGCGAGCATGCGCTTAGCACAAACCTTTAATAACCCAATGGTGGCAGCGTCGTGTGGCAATTTGCTGGTGTCAAACCGACGGCGTAATCCTTTGACGTCTTTGCAGTCACTGGAATACTTACTATCCATTGGTATCGGCAAGCGTTTCCTGAACCACATCAATGCCATCAGTTGTTGCTCCGGGGCATTCAGTATGTATCGAGCAGACGCGTTCAGAAGGGTTGGAGGGTTAAATGTTGGACCAGGTGAAGACCTCGAAATCACACTGCGCTTGCGCCAAGTAGGCTATCAGATCGAGTTCGCTGACAACGCATATGGCGAGACGGCGGTGCCGCAAACCGCATCAGGTTTATTTAAGCAAAGACTGCGCTGGGACGGTGACGCGCTCATCATTCGAATGTTGATGTTTAGCGAATGGTCTTTCTTTAAACGCCGAGAACCGGTAGCCAATACATTGCAACGACTCGACTATATTTTTTTAGAGCTGCTGCCAACCCTGGTGTTTCCTTTCTACCTCGTCTTCCTTTGGGTAAGCTTTGGCTCTGCCATGTTTGATATCCTGTTTGCTCTTTATGTGGTGTTATTTTGGCTTTACGCGATAAACATTATTATGGGTATCGTCATTAGTAAACGCTCGATAAGTTGGCTCGATCTGCTCGTCTTGCCTGTTATGCCCCTATATCAGGGCATCATCATGCGTCTGGTCAGGTTTGTCGCCATCAGCGACGAAGTGCTGCTGGCACGGTCACGCCATGACCCTTATGTGCCTGCCCATGTGCGCGCCGCACTCTACCGGAATCCGCATGACTGAACCAAACAACACGCTGCCGGATCCAGTCTTAAGCCGTCAAGCCACTGCGGGCACTTTCTTACGCCTCACTTATGCCACCATCGTTATTGGCCTAGGACTTTTTCTGGCTTGGCAACTGATCAAGCCACTGATTTACACGCAAAGTCCCGGCTCCGTGGTGGCACCCTATTACGTCATATCCACACCGTTTACAGCAAGAATTGTCGAGTTATCGGTGCAGCCCGGACAAACCGTACAAAAGGGAGAAATTGTCGCAACCGTTCGGTCACCCGAAATTGATGCGTTACGAGCCAATTTGGTGACTAGTGTCGCTGAACAAGTCAACAAAGAAGCAGATTTGCGTATTCGTTTACTGGTTGCCACCAAAACGTTACAGCCCGCTAAAGAACGCGCTGCGGCATCGAACCAATGTGCAGACAAACTTGAGCAACATCCGGAAAGCGTCACATCCGTTTTTAGAAGTCAGGTCCTGCGCGAATGCGCTGAAGCGGCAGCAGAGCTTGCCCGTATCGAGGCCGAAATTTTCGGAATCACCGAGCAACTTGAAGCAGTTCGACGGGCTCGAAAGGATATCGAGGATGTTCGTGATTTCGTAAAAAATGCCTTCAACAACGGCAAACAGATAGCCCCTATCACGGGGGTGGTTGCAAATCACGCGGCCAACCCGGGGCAAAGCGTCACAGCGGGTACCTCGATCGTTGAAATCTACGATCCCGCTGATCTCTATGTGCAATGGGTGCTGTCAGCCGAGCGCTTAACTCAACCCAACGTTGGAGCACCAGTCTATGTGCTAGACGGCAACCGCGTGATGCGCGGCACTGTCAAAGCTGTATATTCATTGGCCGAAGACGCTCAAGAGGGCTCCACGATTTTTGCCAAGCGACGCGCAGGTCAGTTGGTGCGTATCGAGTTACCAGACGATGAGGCCTACCCTGCTTATATGACCGATCTAGAGGTGCGCTATAACTACTGGCGGTTTATGGATGGAGGCGTCGACCTCTATGTAAATTTTATGACCTGGCTGGGGCTATGGCGTGAATAATAGCCGCTCAAATCTGCCATCAAGAGCATTGATCCATCACTATCTCTGTGCAAATGTGGATCGCTCAGATGCTTTCTTGCGCCAAGGCAAACAACGTGTTTGCCCAAAATGTCATCGCGCCTTGTTGCCCAAACAGCAAGACTGGGAAGTAATCGGGAAGACCAAACCAACAATAATTTAAAAACTGATGCCAAAAATCCGCGAGCGCTCCCTGCCGCAACGCGTGCAAAGGAATCGCTTGGCAAAGGGGATCAACTTGAGCAAACCCGACCTCTTGGTGCGAACCATGGGATCCGCCGGATCCTTACACCGTCGGCAAATTAGTCTAAGCCCAGTCGATTGGCTCGACTAAGAGTCGCGGCTCGGTCGCACGGAAGCTGTGCCAGGCGTCTTACTTGGATTCATGGGATAGAGCATTTAGTTACAGATTTAATACCGAATTCTATCTTCAATCCAACGAGACCACACTCGTAGAAAAATAGGGGTACTCGCAGACATATGCGGTGACATCAGATCACGATTTGCGCCACGGCCGTCTCTTATTGCTAAACGCCCGGCGGCTGTCCATCAGCACTTAAAAATGCTTATCTGTCAGTCCTGCGCATAACGCTTCTCAAATGCCCACACATCCGGGAAACCAATCATTTCAGTAAATTCAGAAAAGTCGTACATCGGTGTGCGCTCGGTCACCGTGCCATGCGTCTTTAGGTCATTAAACGCCTTATCGAGTCCTGCCGCGCAGGACAGGAACCCAGCAACCGGGTGTATCGCAATGGTGTAACCCATGGCTTTGAGCTCGTCACCAGGTAGCACCGGGGTCTTACCACCGGTGACCATATTAGCCAACAACGGTTTGTTTAAGGATTGGCAAACTTTTTGCATTTCGTCGATAGACTCAGGCGCTTCGACAAACAACACATCCGCACCAGCTTCAGCGTAGGCGGCAGCACGCTCAATGGCCTCATCAAGGCCAAGACCGGCACGCGCGTCTGTGCGCGCAATAATCAAAAAGTCCTCATCGGTGCGTGCATCACAAGCCACCTTGATTTTTTGCACCATATCGGATTTGGCAATCACTGGGCGGTTCGGCGTGTGCCCGCATTTCTTTGGGAATTGCTGATCCTCAATCTGAATCGCAGCCACCCCCGCTTTCTCATAGCCCTTGACAGTGTGTGCCACATTCAACAATCCGCCATAGCCTGTATCAGCATCTGCCATGATCGGTGTTTCGGTCATTTCGCACATGCGTGAAATGCGGTGCAGCATATCGGTGTAGGTTGCCAAACCCGCATCTGGCAATCCAAGGTATGAGGCAACCAATCCGTAGCCGGTGACATATAGCGCATCAAAACCCATGCGGTCAGCCATCTTGGCAGAAATCAAGTCGTAGATACCGGGTGCGACGATTAATTCCTGGTTACGCACTTTGGTCGCGAGGGCTTTACGGTTCATGCAGTTGTCTCCTTGGTTTTATTAGGCGCTGCAGCGCAGCACCGAATTTATTTAGAGTGTACCGAGTGGACGACCGTGAGTGGGCGTCCGAGGCTACGAGTCAAGCAGTGTGTGTTAGTTATTGCGCATCAATCACCATGGAAGCAGCAGCACTTTCATCCGATCAGCATGCCGTGAAAGGCTGCCGCCTGTTCGGTGTACACCCGCTTAGTCTCATCGAACATCTGACCTTTGATACCCCCGCGCACTGTACCAGCACGATGGTCATGAAACGCTTCTCTCATGAGCGGTGATAGCGGTTGACTGTTGGGTGTTGCGATCCAGGCTCTAAGCAAGCTACGTTTGCGCTCGGCCTCTTCATAATCCTCATACGCGGTTCTAGAATGCAGCGTGACGTGGTTGTTCAGGATTTGCAGATCGCCAGGCTCCAAGCGCATATCAAAGGTGTAGCGACCCGATTGCGCTGCCTCATCAATCCAGTCCATCGCCAAGTTTTGCGAGGCTGTCGGTGCCGAAGCCCCTTCGTGCCGGTCCGCATACCGAATGTGATTACGAGTGAGGCGGCAACTAAACCAGCCATCAGCAATACCTACAACCGGCGTTTGATAATACGGCAACTCGTCTGGGGCCTCTTCGTCTTGGCGTGAGTAGTACAGAGGTTGCATCAAAGCGTAGACCAACTCAGGGGCTTGTTGCTGCATGTCTTGAACAATTCGTCGTGATGAACAAATTCGGCTAATGCCACCAGACTTGGCATCCTGAATGCAAAGCAGCCCAACGTAGTCTGAGAAATCCACGTGGAAATCCAACTCCGCGTTGGTGTTGTAACCACGACCACCGGCTGCCCGATAGACACCGCCAACGTTTTTGACGTGATTCATCAACGCGCTGTTTTTACCCTGGGGGCGCAGCACCCCCAGATGATTAGTGAATCCCCAGTACAACGCCTTGACATCGTCTTCGCTTAGATCCTCGATGGGGAAGCGCTTTAAAACCATCAAACCAAAACGCTGGCGTAACTGCGTATGGATATCTTTAATCAAGTCCTCAACGTGCGCAAACGGAAAGTCTGAACCCGTTGCTTGCTCAAGCGCAACACCACTGGCACGAAACGACGCGAGCCCTTTGAGCAGTCCCTGACGTTCGGAGTCGCTCATCGGTCGAATCCACTGAGTGTCATCACGCAAATCCTCTGCACGCCAGGATTTGGGTTGCGCTTGACGCAAAAGTTCGAGCAAGTCACCAGACATGATTTTTGTATCCCCAGGGTGCGGCTTAGATTTTTTAATTTTCTCTGAATTTGTTAGCAAGATCGCATCAATAACAACCAAATGCAAGACAGGCGGACAGGATGCACGCCTGCCTGATGCACAACTGCCTTTTACTGGCTTGTTCCGGTAGACTTAAGCAGCAACGCATACTGCACTTAGGAATCCCTGCCATGACAACACCCAAACCTTGCATTTTCTGTTCCCTGCCCGAAACGAGCTGGGTTGATCACAACGAACTGGCCTTTGCGGTGCGTGACATCGCACCGGTAAACCCAGGCCATACTTTGATCATCCCAAAGCGTCATGTCTCATCCTACTTTGACCTGACCAATGAAGAGGTGCTCGCACTGATGGATCTAATGCGACGCGCCAAACAAACACTCGATGCTGAGTTCTCGCCAGATGACTACAACTTGGGCGTCAACGATGGTCCGCTCGGCGGTCAAACCGTGCCGCACGTTCACATTCACGTCATGCCCCGTTATCGGGGGGATGTCGATGACGTACGCGGCGGCGTACGCAACATCATCCCAGAACGCGCGGTGTATTAGTCTCACTGCCTCAATTCACTGCAACAAATCACCGTACTCCTTCAGAGAGACCCCCATGAAAAACCCGTTGATCGTGACCGCACTGCCGCAGGAATTTGCCCATGAGCCAATTCCACACGACATTCCCGTGGTCTTTACCGGTCTGGGTAAGTTAAACGCCGCTTTGTCTTTATTTGAGGCCATTGAACGCCACCGGCCGTCGGTCGTGATCAACTTTGGTACCGCTGGGCGAATCGATCGCACTGTCACTGGGCTTGTCGAGGTGGCCGATGTCTTGCAACATGACATGATGGCCGAGCCGCTGGCGCTGCGTGGGCAGACGCCCTTTGATGACACCCCACATGTCTTGAGTTCTGGGTTTGATGGTGTGCGATGCGCCACGGGTGACAGCTTTGTCACAAGCGTTGATCCGTGGCTGCTGACACAGAACGTTCATGTGGTGGACATGGAGCTCTTTGCCTTGGCACTGGTGTGTCATCGCCGCGGTATTAACTGGCGCTCATTTAAATACATCACCGATGACACCGATGACAGCGCGGCTGCCGACTGGCAAGACAAGGTTCATCACGGTCGCGATCTGTTTTTGGCCAAACTCGACGATCTCCTCTAGCCCATGAAAACCTTCTACCATCCCACACAACAACGCCACCACCCACGCACCTATTTCTCGCGTGGTCAAATGCACACACCACAGGAAGTGCCTGAACGGGTTGACGGGATTTTGCAAGGATTAACTGAACTGAACTTGCCCGTTGAGCAACCGACGGATCAAGGCGTGACAGCGATCAAAGCCGTGCATGATGCGGGCTATCTCGCTTTCTTGGAATCAGCACACCGCCGCTGGAAGGAACTGCCTGAGGACTGGGGTGATGAAGTCATGTCAAACGTGTTTGTGCGTGAACGCAACCCGTTAAAAGGGATACTGGGAGAAGCAGCGCGGTATTTAGCCGATGGCAGTTGCCCTGTTGGCGAACATACCTGGACATCCTCTTACTGGGCAGCCCAATCGGCGATTGCCGCCACGCAGACAGTGCTGGCGGGCGAGCCCAACGCTTACGCCCTATGCCGCCCGCCTGGCCACCACGCCCGCGCCGATGGCGCTGGCGGGTTTTGTTATATCAATCACGCAGCGGTGAGCGCTCAGCTGCTATGCAGTCAATTCGGCAAAGTGGCGGTACTCGATACTGACATGCATCACGGTCAAGGCATCCAAGAAATCTTCTATGACCGCGATGATGTGCTCTATGTCTCGGTCCATGGTGACCCCACCAACTTCTATCCGGCAGTCGCTGGCTTTGCCGATGAAACTGGCGAAGGTGCAGGCCTAGGTTTCAACCTGAACCTGCCAATGCCTCATGGATCAAGCGAGGCGGTATTTTTTGAGATGGTGCAGAGGGCTTTAAAAGCGGTGGCGACTTTTAAGCCCGAGGCGCTGGTGTTTTGCTTGGGGTTCGATGTCTACGAGCTTGATCCTCAGGCCAAAGTATCAGTGACCACCGATGGGTTTCACCGTCTGGGACAAGCCATTGCTGGGCTCAAACTACCTACCGTGATCATTCAGGAAGGCGGGTATGACCTTGCCAGCCTATCAGCTAACACCCAGAGTTTTTTCCGAGGCTTTTTAGACCTGAAGTGAACGGATCACGGCATCAAATGCTTCGGGTGCTTCACTAAACGGACAGTGACCAACAGCGTCAAACCGATGCATGTGGGCATGTGGCACCAACGAGCCAATGTGTTCGCCAGAATTGGGTAAAACGATCTCATCGGCTGCGCCATGCACAACCGCCGTTGGTACAGCGATGGCAGACAAAACATCATCATTGTCGAGCTTGCGGCTAAACAGTCCCTTGCGTACCACGGGCGGCACCACGAGGTTGTAGCCCAAGACTTTGTAGAAGGTCTCGATGTCAGGTGGTGCCGCATAACAATCGCGAACAAACTGCGTCATGGCATCAACCGTCTGACCAGTTTCATTGCCAAAAAACGCCGGTACATGCTTGGTCAATTTGCCACCGAGCATGGTCATGGCCTCTTCTGTCCCCATCTTGGTGGCCGCACCCACAAACACCAGGCCTGAGACTTTCGCCTGCCCGTACTTACGCAGATAGTCACAGATAATGAAGCCCCCGTATGACCAGCCCACCAACATCACTTGCTGCGCACCACTGTGTGTAATAACTGCAGCAATATCATCAGCCCAACGCTCCGCTTCGGTATAGTGCTCAACCTCAAGCGGTTTATCGGACTCACCATGCCCGCGGATGTCGAGTGCCAAGAGGCGATGCGTCTTACCAAGATCGCCACGCAACTGCTTTTCCCACGCCCAGGCGCTTTGAGAGAAACCGTGAATGAACAAAACGCAGGGGCCGGTTGGGTTGCCGGTCTCTAGCACGTTGAGTTTGACGCCGTGAGCACCCTTTACTTGATGCTGTTTTACTGGTCGGTCTGCTGATGCTGACATGGCTTGGCCCCGTATGTGTGCTGGCTTGGTCGTTGAGTTAATCAGGTATTGCGATAGTTCATGATATTAGCGCCAGACCTAAGCCTTGCAAACTCGTATCAACCCAATTCCCAAAGACGTGGCGTCCGCCGCAAACAGGCCCCTGATCAACTGCGGTCAATCAAAAAACTCACTAAGCCACGACTTGGGTTTCTTGCGATAGCCGCTGTGCTTGTCGTATTTGTCGTTGTATTTGCTATCGTATTTGTGCTCGTACCGTTGTTCTTGACGAGGCTCCGGGCGCGATTCATATCCAGCTGGTTGCGCTGGTGGCGCACTGGCAGCCATCGATTTCTCGATCAGTTTGTCGAGCTCACCGCGGTCTAACCAAACGCCGCGACAGTCAGGGCAGTAGTCGATTTCGATGCCTTGGCGATCAGTAATAACAAGCTTGGGATCCTTACACACGGGACAATGCATGATCTAACTCCGATTGAGGTAAAAGAGTATGGACAATCATCTGTGGCCGTAAGTTTCCGCGTATTTCAAATACCCTCCGATACCTAGGGATTTACGTTCCTCGGTGGCTGACCAGAAATCTCTAGACAGCTTTGGGCGGCGGAAAATTGCGCAAGGTTTCAGCCGCCAATTGAGACAACCTGACCGCTTCAGCGGCCGCTTGACTGGCGGCGTTAGACGCTTTGCTGGCTTCAGATGATGCTTCAAGCAAGCTTTGCTCAGCTTGTTGCGCGACCGCTGTGGCTGCTGCTGATGCGGCCGCAGCTGCAGCTGCAGCAGCAGCGGCTTCAATGGCGGCTAGGGCTGCAGCGGCTGCCGCACGTGCTGCCACTTCACTGATAGATCGGATAGACTCTGAAGCAGCCTGCTGTGCAGCTGTGGTGGCATTTTGTGCGGCTTGCCGAGAGTTTTCTGCCGATTGTGCGGCACGCTTAGCTGCATGCGCTGAGTGCAACGTGAGTTCCTGCAACGAGGCTAGCGCCACGATGTAACTGTCGTTCATGCCCTTATAGGTCTGCTTTAACTCGCCAAGCTCACTCTCAAGACTATTAAGTTTGGCATAGACTTCCTTTAGCATGGCATCCATGGCCAAAATCCCGGTAGTTCATAAGCTGACCACGTTACAGGACGATGGATTTTCGTGCACGAATACCTATCTAGATAACTCTCCTGGACAGGAATTCAGGATTCACCTGCGCTAACGTTTGGGATATTGCGCTAGTCAAACGTCACCCCGCAATTCGTTCGCCCCCAGGGAGCACGCCATTGCCCAGAAACGACCCGCTTGATGATGACTTCGATAGTCTCGATCTTGATGCCGCTAAAACGCTCATCAACCGCAAAATCAGCACCCTGTCTCGGCAACTCGCCACTGAGAAGGAAGGATTGGGGTTCGATTTCCCGTCTTACAACGTCTTGCGCCAAAGAGCGGAACGCGCCACTGCTACACTGCATCTAAGAGAACGCAAACTCAGTCGACACGAATCTGCGATTAGGCGTCTACAAAACGCCATTCGTGTATTGCGACGCACCGAACTAACGCAGGCCAAAGATATCAGTCGAAGTAAGCGAGACCTGACTCAGGCTAAATACCAATCATTGCATGACCCTTTGACTGACCTACCAAACCGGCGATTCTTCACGGAACACTGGCCCATGGCCTTGTCAACGGCAAAACGCACCCTCAAACATGGGGCCTTGCTATCGATCGATCTCGACAAATTCAAGCTAGTCAATGATCATTGGGGCCACAGCATTGGAGACCAGTTACTCATCGAAGTCGCGGCGAGACTACTGCGTTGTGTCCGAGAAATCGACACCGTCTATCGTCTCGGTGGAGATGAGTTTGCAGTCGTCTTGGCTGGACTGCCCGCCGCTCGCGCCGATGCGGCCTTCATCACACAACGCGTTGCGCGAACGATCGTGCACGACGTGGCCCAGTCCTATCACCTGCAAACCGTGGGTAAGGCCAATGAAGTGCCAATCAGCGATCGCTTACTCACCTGCACTATCTCGGCAAGCGTTGGAGGCCTGATTTTTAACGGCCGAGAAAAAAGTCCAGGTCAACTTTTGCGACGAGCCGATGAGGCTATGTATGACATCAAACGCCATGGTGGCAATGGCATGCTGGTGAACCACTAACGACAGGGTAATGAACATGTTTCAAGATCGAGCGCCAGCTATAGCTGATTCAAGGAATGAAATACCGGTTGAAATAATTGCTGGAACGAGTGCGGAAATAAGTGTTCGCCATGGCGAACATGTCTCTGTAAGATGGTGGTGTTGCTTTGTTTCCTAGTCGGCATCTAAATCCGAGTAGCGAAGCGCGAGCAGCGAGCAATTCGATTCAGCGGGTTATCCCACCCAACTGCGCTCATACCGGAGCCAGCGTCTGCCAGACAATTAAGGGGGCCTCTTGCCTGATTCGTCACGACGTTTTGTTACTGCGACATGTGTTACTGCGACACCTGTTTCTGCGACAGGGTTGCCCAATAACATCAACTGGTTTGCCCTACGTACTGGGCAAGCATGCCCTTAGTCGATTACGTCTCCCTATACCTGTACGGCTTGCTGTACATCGTTATCTTTGTCGCCATCTTCATCACAATCAGTGGTCTAGATGACCTCGTCATTGATGTCATCTATTGGTTACGGACAGCCATAAGACGCCTGACCGTCTATCGGCAGCATCCGCGAGCCGATGCGGCATTGCTAATGTCCGTAACAGAAAAGCCGCTAGCGATCATGATCCCAGCTTGGCACGAGCACGATGTCATCGATCAGATGGTCAACCACGTAGCCAGCACGATCGTCTATGAAAACCACCACGTCTTCATTGGCACCTATCCGAACGACCCCAAAACACAACAAGATGTTGACCGCATTGCCAGCCACTTTCCCAACATCCACAAGGTCATTTGTGCGCGGCCCGGTCCCACGAGCAAAGCCGATTGCCTAAACAATATCCTCGATGCAATCAAACAATTCGAGCATCGATCTGGATTGCCATTTGAGGGATTCATTCTGCATGATGCAGAGGATATCGTCTCACCGATGGAACTCAAACTTTTCAATTATTTAGTTGAGCGCAAGGACCTGATACAAGTACCGGTTTACCCCTTGGCTCGCGCCTGGCATAACTTTGTTGGAATGCACTACATCGATGAGTTCACCGAATTACATGCCAAGGACATCATTGTTCGCGAAGCGCTCGTGGGTCAGGTTCCAAGTGCTGGGGTCGGCACCTGCTTCAGCCGTAAGGCCATCGAACTACTGCTTTTGCAAGGCGACGGTATTGCGTTTGACACACAAAGCTTGACTGAAGACTATGACATTGGCTTTCGTCTAAAAGAGCACGGTCTAGAAGAAGTCTTCGTACGGTATTCGATCCTTGGTGCCTCTAAAGCCGTGTGGCAGCGTACCAGTACAGCCGGGCAGAATTACCGAGATGTACACGTCATCTGTGTGCAGGAGTTTTTCCCGAACACATTGGCTGCCGTCATACGACAGAAGTCACGCTGGATTATCGGTATTGTGTTTCAAGGTTATCTGACCCATGGCTGGAGTCATGACTGGCGCTTGAACTACTTTTTGTGGCGTGACAGGAAAGGGGTATTGACGAATTTTTTCAGTTTTACCGCAAACCTCATCCTGTTTCAAATCCTGCTCATCTGGCTTTATGAGTTGTTATGGCCAAACGCCTATCAATTCTTGTCCATCTTTGGTCAAAGCCAGCTGCTAGTGGTACTGCTGTGGATCAACCTCGGCCTCATGACGAATCGACTAGTACAGCGCTTCATTTTTGTGAGCCAATACTACGGTTTCGCGCAAGGGCTGCTGGCCATCCCGAGGCTTTTGATTGGCAACTTTGTCAACTTTCTGGCCAATATACGGGCCATCACACAGGTGATTCATCACGGCCATCCTCACCGCGTCGCCTGGGACAAAACCACACACGACTTTCCGGTAGTGGGTGAAATGACGCGTGCGCGACGCCAATTGGGCCAGATTCTGATCGAGCAGGGCAGCATCACAGTCGAGCAATTGCGTCAAGCGCTGCTGCCGCAGCCCATGGGGCTGCGGCTCGGATCCTGGTTGGTTCACCGCCAACAAATCACACCCTTGCAACTCGCACGTGGATTATCCCAACAAGCAAACGTACCCTTTGAGTCTATTGATGCGCTGGCCGTCACCCCCGACGTTGTTGCTCAATTGCCTGCACGGCTCGCTTTGCATTACGGCGTTTTTCCAATACGTGAGGCGGGGGGACGTTTGTATCTAGCCTGCGAATCCGCTTTAAGCCCGGTTGCCGTCGCCGCCATCAAACGCCAGCTTGGCAGAGAGGTCACCTATCTTATTGCACACATTGGTCAAGTCACACTTGGGCTGCGCTATCGCTACGCCTCAGTTCTGCGCAGTGATCCCCTGCACGAGCTTGAGCAAGCCGCAGCCCACGGACAGATCAAGCGCGATGAATACAAACCGATCTGGGACTACTACGTCAGCCGGCAAATCATGCTTGGTGAAGTACTGCAGTCAATCGGTCGCATCGACACAGCGGTTTTTGCTTCCATCTTGTTGCAACACAGAGCGAGCCCCGATATGTCTCTCGGTGAATTCTTTGTTCACAAACAGGTCATCACCCAAGAGACCCTGAACCAGGCGATTGCCATTCAGATCGCACTGCAACCCTCCATGGCCACGGCCATTGCTTGGTTTAAAGACCAGGCACCGACAACCCCACCACAGGCGGGCGTGCCATGACAAATGCCCTGCAAACCCGAATGCCAAGAGCACTAGTACTTGTGCTGCTGACGCTGACAACCGCCATCGCGGCCGCGCAAACAACTTGGGACGAAGGCCTTGAACAACGCACCAAGTTTTTACTGTATCCGCATGTCGATGCTGGTCTAAGGGCATTTAAGACACAGCGATTTGGCCAAGCCATTGATGAGTTTGAGCATGCCTTGAGTCTTGCACCAGACAACCCAGTCATTTTGGGGTATTTGGTCAACGCCCATGTCGCGCTAGGTCAGTATGCACAAGCTGTTGCGATCTTACAAACGCAACTGAAACAAATCGCCGATAAAGATCAAACCAAAGCGGCATTGACGATCCAACGAGATATCCTGTACGAACAATGGTTTGATCAATCTTTACAACAAGCCCAGGCAGTTCAGGACCAACCAATCGCACTTGGTCAATACCTTGATCAGCCCCATCCAGATCCTGCCAACGCCTATCAGGAACATCAGTGGCTGACCTTACTTGGCCGTGCTTCGAGCATTGACGAGAACCGTATCGAACGCTATCGCTTACAGTTCACTGAGAACCAGCGCCACCAACAAGCGCTAACACTCAACGTGGCGCTGCAGTCACCTGAAGACCGCTACGCTATCGACGTTATAAATAGATGGCCTCGCCACACCATCGAAGACCCGGTCTGGATCGAGCAGATGAGTTTTGAGCTTGCGAATAGCAATCGACCTGAATTAGCTAGCTTTTTACTCATGAAGGCGTATCCGTATACGCAAGCCACGCCCCAAAATCGCACGCGTTTATTTAACCGACTACTACGCAGTGAATTGGTTGTGACAGACCCATCGAAACTGGCCACGTTCACAGAGCAACTAGGTCGCCGTATGACCGACGCGCAACAAGAACAAGACTGGCTCATCCTCGTGGGCGGGTATCTGAACAGTGACTTGCAACCGCTGGTTGACCACCAACTGCTGTTCGCATCGAACCAAGACCTGATGACGGCGCAAATCATTGCGTTACTCGAACGGGGTGCGCCGCTACCCATCGGTCCGGCGGCGACAGCATTTATCCTTCGGGTGACTGCTCATGACGCTGTGCTACTTGACCAATTGACTTATCAACTGGTGCTATCAAACCGAGAGGCACTCGCCTGGCAAGCCCTCATGGCACAGTATCCATTTACCAACACACCCGAGTCCGACCGCGATCGTTTGGTCGCACGAATGGGTGCCATTGCAGGCAACACACCTACCTTAGTTACAGCTCGTGACCGGATTCGCTTATCGACACCCCTACCCCACGCGAAGCTGCGCCAAATACAAGCCGTGATCTTGCGTGATACCAACGACTGCGGTGCAATCAGAACCCTGTTGGGTCAGCAGGGACAATCGCAAACCCCGCAAGCGTGGCACATACTGGGTCAGTGCTATGAAACACTCGGACGCGTCGGGTTGGCTCAAGTCGCATTTGAACGGGCCGCACAATTGTCCCCCACGGCATTCAATGAACGCGCACTGGCCTATGCCGCTTACAGCAATCGCGATGACAAGACGGCGCTAGCGGCCTGGCAGCGCTTAATCAACCGCGGACAAATGAAAACATCTGATTGGCTGGCAGCCGTGGTCACCGCACGCGCAGCCAAACAATTGCTGTTAGCCGACACTTGGCTGGCGGCCTACGAAACCGCCTCGGAACCTCAAACTGCGCAATATTGGTCTTTAAAAGCCCAGAGTCTCGGTGACCAAGATCCCGACCAGGCCATCGTAGCCATGCAACGCTCTGTGTCACTGGTACCGCGCGCTGAGCACTACCTATTGCTCGCCAACTGGCAAGAACAAACCGGTGATACCGCCAGTGCCATCGCCTCTTTACAAAACGCCTTACAAGAAGACCCCAATCTAGCCCAGGCGCACGCCAGCCTAGGCTTTATTTTCTATGCCCAGGGTCGGATACAAGACGCTAAAACACAACTGTTGCTAGCGCAAAAAGCCATGCCACGCAATGAGCGCATCACCCAACAACTGGCTTACACCTTCCAGCGCCTCGGACAAAACCAACAATCCATCGATTACGCCAATACCGCCATTGACCAGCTCAACCAATACACTGACACGGAGCGCACGCCCGAGCAAACCGACATCCGATATGGCCTTCGACGTATGAACGAGGATCTGGCACGTCGCTGGACCTTTAGCCTCGATACCCTGCTTGGCTCATCCGCAGTCGCCTCGGTCGATGCCCCAAACCCCGGACAAAACTTCAGACGCTACACCCAACTAGAAGTCGACTACCGTCTAGGCGATCCCGCCATCAACAACGGTAAAACACTTTCCATCTATGCGCGCGTGTTTGGCGGCAGCCAATCGGCCGACTCACCATGGTCAGTCAGTGACCCCGTGCTTGGCGTGGGCCTGCGCTGGAAGCCCCTCTCTACTCAAGTGGTTTATCTCGCGCTTGAGCGCCAAACCCCGCTAGAAAGCGGATCAGACCAAAGTGCTGACACCATGGCGCGTGTTAGTGCCTCTTTCTTTAACGACGGCCAATACAGCGATGACTGGCACCCCAATGGATCAGGCTGGGTGGCACAGAATCTCTATCTTGATGCGGCCTACTACCTAGAGAGCGACACCCATACCCTAACCGCCGATTATCGGTTGGGCTATCACTACAAATTGGGTTCTGGACAAACGATCGAACCTTATGGACGACTCATGGCCAACCAACTGAGCACGGAAACCGTCACCGATCTGCGCGCAGCCGCTGGCGTGCGCTTTAACCTCTGGGCTCGGGAATCCACCTATCAAGCGTATGCCACCCGTTTTTACATCGGCCTCGAAGCGCAAGCAGCCATACAAACCTATCAAAGCGACAAGTTCGCTGTGCTGGTCACTGCGGGTGTGCGCTGGTGAGGCATGCGTCTGCACCGCAGCGCCGCTTGGTCAGGCTACACCGACAATCGTGGCTCGTTTGGCTTGGCTCACTATTGATTAGCCTGTTGGCGTACCTGCCCGCACAGACCCACGCCATGACAGCCCTGATCTATCAGCCACACCGCGCCGATATGTTGTTGCCTGAACAACGTTGGTCTAAGATCTTCAAGCAGGTCCGTCAACAAGGATTTGATACGGTGGTGTTTCAGTGGACCCGCCACGGCCAAACCTTTGCCAGTAACACCGAGCAACAATGGTTGCAGCGACGGTTGCTCGATGCCAGCGCAGCCGGCTTGGACTTAGTGGTCGGACTCTATGCAGACCCCAACCCAAGATCGGTCGATCAACTGGCTAATTCTCAAGTGCTCGCATACGCCCGTCACACTGCGGCTCTAAATCAAGCATTGGCTGCACACTGGCAATCGGTTTTACCTGCCCAGCATTTGGTAGGGTGGTACTTGCCATTTGAAATCGACGACAAACGTTGGCGGGATCGCCAAGCACAAACGGCATTGATCGCTTGGACGGGACGCGATGTCGGTCTGTTGTCCGAGCAATTTGGTCTACCGGTCTACCAATCGGCTTTCTTTACCGGTCACGCAACACCGGTTCGGTTTACCGCGCTCCTAAACACCCTCACCGCAGGCACCAGTGTGCGTCTATGGGTGCAAGATGGCCGCGGCACCCTAAGCCTGACAACCGCAGAAGCGGCACTGTATCTAGAAACCCTCACCACTTGCCCCACACCCGCGGTTCATGGTGTGATTTACGAACTATTCAAACAAACATCACCCGACGAGCGCTTTACTGCAAGTGCCCTATCCATTGAACAACAGCAAGCCGCCTTGCAACAAGCGGCCCCTTGTGACGGCGACAGTGTCTTTTTTTCACTTCGGTATTTAATTGACTTAGGACCCCTGACCGACTAGCGCTCCAAACAAGATATCGGCAATGCGACCTGCAGCAAAACTATCACCATAAGGGTTGGCAATATCAGCCATGTGCCCATGGTGCACTGGGTCATCAAGCAGTTGCGAACAAGCCGACACAATCGATGCCACTGAAGTACCCACTAGGCGAACGCCCCCGGCACGCACACCCTCCGGGCGTTCGGTCACATCCCGCATAACGAGCACGGGCTTATTCAGACTCGGGGCCTCCTCTTGAATGCCGCCACTGTCAGTTAGTACGAAATAACAATGCTGCATCAGTACTGCAAACGGCTCGTAATCCAGTGGTGCGACCAAATGTACATTTTCAATACCGCCTAGTAAAGTCAAGACAGGCTTTCGCACTGCCGGGTTCAAATGCACGGGGTACACAAACTGAACCTCGGGGTAGTCATGTGCCAAGCGAGTGATTGCCTGACAAATCTGGTCAAACCCCGCACCGAAACTTTCACGGCGGTGACCAGTGATTAGGACTGAGCGAGCGCAATGCCAATCAAACGGCAGCTCAGTATCAAGCACTGTGTCGATCCGATTAGCGTGCATCCGGTGCTTGCCGTAGCGCGCGAGCGTGTCATGCAACGCATCAATGACGGTATTACCAGTAACAAAGATACTGTCAGCTGCAACACCTTCACTCATCAAGTTGTTGCGGCAATCGAGCGTCGGCGCAAAGTGCCAACTAGCCACTTTGCTGATAACCTGACGATTGAACTCCTCGGGAAACGGTGAGTTGATATCGTTAGTGCGTAACCCAGCCTCGACATGGCCAACTGGCACCCGAGCATAAAAGCAAGCCAGTGCGCCAGCCAAAGCGGTTGTGGTGTCACCGTGGACCAAAACAGCATCAGGTTTAGTCCGCAATAGGGCCTGTCTCACACCCTGTAAAACACCACAGGTGACATCCACCAAGTCTTGACCGGGGCGCATGACATCGAGGTCAATGTCGGGTTCAATGCCAAACACAGCAAGTGCTTGATCGAGCATCTCGCGATGTTGTGCACTGACACAAACGATCACTAACAACGCTGATCTAGCTTGCAGTTCGCGAATCACCGGTGCCATCTTGATGGCTTCGGGACGGGTGCCAAACAGCACCAAAATCGTTTGACGAGCCTTTGGACCAGCAACGGGCATGATCAACCTTTTGAGTGAACGCCGGAAAATACCGGAAACTACCGGAAACTACCCGTGATGCGCCTACGTCGATCTGTCTTACCAAAGCGTGCGCTTTCTCAAGAGGTGCTTTGTGATGTGCTGTTGTTAGTCCTGCCGCCCGCGGACAGGTTTCCCTAACGTAACACTCATTGGCCGCGACTGCTGGATTTTTTTAGGGTGGCTTCATGGCAATGCAAGCAAACACGCCCGCGACGGATCGACAAACGCCTACCGACGCACCAAGCAAGACCATCCTATCTTCATGAACAACACAGATATACCTTGCATTCAGAGTTCGATGAGAACATGATGTTTCGATGAGTACCAATCAGCTAGCAAATGTAACAGCGCGCGCTCACAGGCCAGTGCCGTGACAGCGGTCATGCGCTATCGGTCATTTGCGCGAGCCATCGAACAACGATTGGTCGAGCCAAATACCCAAGACCGGCCGTTTGTTTTATTGAGCATCGATGTTGCAAGGCTCAACTGGTACGACCAAGACTATGACTTCAGACGTAACAGTCCGACCAACCGAGCGCTAATCAACACACTTGGTCAGTTATTACCAGCGTCTCACTTGCTGTGTCGCCGCAGCCAAACGAGCTTTCTGGCATTGGTGGATATGTCACCAAACACCAACCGACATACTATCAATCAGCGCATCTACGGGCTTGATGTCCTGCCAATCGACGACACGGTGCGCTTGAGCATTGCTGGAGGTGTCACCGTAGGTGCGACTCAGTTTCCACGTCATGGCGCCGATCTACGCGCACTCATCGAACAGGCTGACCGGGCCTGCATCGAAGCCAAGCGCTATGAAACCCGACAAAAAATCCTTTGGTACTCGCCACGCCTACTTAAGCGACAAAAACGCCGTCACGATATCGGCATTGCTTTACGCCACGCGGTGTACGAACGCCAAATCCAGGCACACTATCAACCAGAAGTCGAGATACCTTCAGGCCGAACCATCGGGTTTGAAGCGCTGGCACGCTGGCATTGCCCAGGCTATGGCGCAGTCTCTGCACAGGAGTTCATTGAGGCCGCAGAAGAAAAAAACCTCATCGTGCCGCTAACTAGCCATATGTTAGAACTGGTCTTAGCTGACCTCCCGAAACTCAAAGCCCGCTTTGCAGATGCCACGGTGGCGCTTAACATCAGCCCCAAGTTATTTGTCAACGCCTTGATCGTCAATATCGTTCAAGACCTGTCAGACAAACACCAGTTACCCAAAGGGCTCGTATTTGAGATTACAGAAAACGAGCTGCCAATGCGCTTGAGCCATCTAACGGCTCAGCTTCGAACACTGCGTGGTTTGGGATTAAAAATCGCACTCGACGATTTTGGGCAGGGGTATTCATCTTTGTCTCGGCTATCGAACTTACCGCTAGACACACTGAAGATTGACGCCTCGCTGGTATTGCGCAATCGCGAAGGTATCAATGACAAGATCATTCAAATGATTGTCTCGCTCGGTCGCGTGCTTGGCCTAGCAGTGATCGCTGAAGGGTTAGAGACCGGAGCGCAGCAGCAATGCTTACTGGATGCCGGCTGCAATCAGGCACAAGGCTGGTACTACTCTCGGGCGTTGCCGATTGACCAAGTACTGCAATTGCCCGAGCGCATCACACCGCACGAGGTATCGTATTAGGCAGGATTTCACGTTCATTTCACTGGTCTGATGCCCTCGCCAATACTTTTAAACACAGGCCAACTGATTTACAGTACGAAACAACAGCCTCAACCAAGCGCCCGTTATGCCAACACCATCGACACTGTCACATTCTTTTGCGGGCGGCCGCATCCGTGAAGTCACGTTTGATACACGCGAGTCTGAACTCGAACTGACTTGGGACAACCGTACCATCACAGCCTATCGTCCCGTACCGCGCGAAATATTTGATCGCCTGTGCAAGGCACCAAATCCGGCCACCTATGTCGAGGATCGCATCGCCGAGGAGTACCCCAAAGTGCAACCCAAACGCAAGCCTGGCGATGATGATGCCGCAAAAAAACTCAACGACCTGTTTGGCGATTAAGGCGGTTACGTAGGCACTACTTTCTAGCCTGGCGACGCAATATATCGATTAGCTCAGGCACTTTGGCATCTGGCTTTTGCTCAACGGCTTGCCGATAGGTATCACTCACAGATGCGGCAATCGCGCCATGGACATGTAAATCAGCGGCCATGGCCTCGTAATAACCCATGTCTTTGGCGGCATTGGCCATCGAAAAAGTGAAACCACTGGCGTCACTGTCTGAGATGTAAGGCTTTAAGCGGTTAAACACGACACCATCGCCGCCGCCTTTGCCCAGGATATCGAGCAACACCTGAGGCTTGATACCTGCAATCTGTGCTGCAGCAGTAGCTTCAGACAGCACCGCCGCAAAACCCAACGACACAAAGTTGTGAATCAATTTCATTTGATGACCAGCGCTCACATCCCCGGCATGGGCGATATTTTCTGCAAAACTTTGCAGCAATGGCAAAACCGCTTCGAACACAACGGGGTCGGCCCCAACGATCAAATTCAGCCGGCCCTCTTCGGCTTCTTTGGGCGTGCGCGTCATGGGTGCATCGATAAACCGAGCGCCTCGCGTCTGAACATCTTGCGCAATGCGCTGCGTCGATGTCGGTATCGCGGTTGAACAGTCAATCAGTGTCTTGCCCGCACCCAGGGTTTCAAGCAGGCCCTGTTGGTACAACACGTCTTCAACTTCCGGCGTGCCAGTAACACACAGCAACACCACATCGGCCCACTGACCCAATGCTTGGACGTCAGTCTCGGCTTGTCCACCCAAGGCGATCACGTCATCGGTGGGTTGATTGCCGGGATGATCTAGAAATTTCAGTGCAAAGCCGGCTTTAAGAATATTGCGGGCAATGCCGTGGCCCATGTAGCCCACGCCAATGATGGCAATGTTGGTTGTGGCAATCGGTGGTGATTGAGTCATGTTCGGGCTTTCCAAAGATAGGTGGTGCGTGGCATATGGGGATGTGTGGGATGTATGGGATATGTGGGATGTATGGGATATGTGGGATGTATGGGATATGTGCGATCTGTGGATTGCGGCCTAAAAATATGGACGTGGTCCATCTTGCAGGACGGTCTAATCGTCTGGGTTCGCTTCAAAATCGACAAACACGCGGTTCATGTTGCTGCGGTGCAGTTCATCGAAGTTTTGTAAATGCATGAAGGCTTGTGGCTTGTCGAATTGATCGAGCGTGTCTTGCAATGACTCCATATTGCGCCCCGCTTCGCCGACATTCTCAATCAAGAAAGTATAGTAGTCGCCCGTTTCACGCTGCGCTTGCGCCAAATCGGTCACCCGACCGTGGCCAGGCACAATAAAGTCAGGATCAATCTCAACCAGCGTCTCAAACGCCGCAGCCGCCGCCCGCACATCCGACTCAGGCAAGACACTGAGCGCCCGATCAACATAGACCAAATCACCGGTGAACATCACCGATGGCTCTGGCAGATAGATCATGGTGTCAGCCGGATAGTGTGCGTTGGTTTGTATCCAGCGCAGGCTCACACCATCAATCTCGAGTCCGGTTTCAGGTGCTGGTTGAATTTGATCGGCCACGGTCGGCGTGGTGCCATCTAGCTGATCGCCCACAAAGCGTTGGATTGACGCCAACTGCTGGTCAGCAAACCGCTGTTGTGTCTCGGGCGTACCCTGCATGGCGTAAACGGCAGCACCTTGCTGAGCAAAGTAGCCGTTACCTAACCAGCGGTGATCTTGCGAGCCTGTGTTCAACACCCAACGGATGGGTTTGTCGGTGACCTTGGCGATGGCTTTTTCTAGCAGCTGCGCTGCATGCGCGCTTGCACCCGAGTCGATTAAGATCACACCCGAATCGGCGATTACAAACCCATAGTTGGCATTCAGTCCTGCATTGCCCTGACTGCGTTGTCCCAATGGACCAACAATGGCGTAGACGTTATCTGTCACCTGTTCTGCTTCAGGGATGTAATCAGCGGCTTGTGCTGGGGCAAGTACCGGGGCAAGTACGACTCCGAAATAGGCGATGGTCAACAAACCGATGCGCTGCAGCGCAGTTCTCGAACGTGTCATCATGATCTACCTCAAATATGGTTTAGCCACATACTAGGTGAAGCTAACACAAGCGACGCGATGAAGGAAACGAACGCATCACTGTCACCCCTCACAACACAGACACCGGCCGTCAAGCCGCGAGATACTTTTCTCGGACGTCCGGGTCATTGGCAAACGTCTCAGATGTACCCGTCCAAACCACTTGGCCCTTTTGCAGGATCACGTGGTGGTCACACAAGCCGAGTAACTGCTTGACGTTTTTATCGGTAATAAGGATCGACAGACCCTCGTCTTTGAGCGTAGCCAGGGCCTGCCAGATCTCTTGCCTAAGCAATGGCGATAACCCCTCAGTGGCCTCATCGAGAATCAACAACTTCGGGTTGGTCATGAGCGCACGACCGATGGCCAGCATCTGTTGTTCACCTCCCGAGAGTTGATTCCCAAAATTCTTGCGGCGCTCAGCGAGCTTGGGAAACAAAGCAAACACCCGATCCAACGTCCAGGCACCAGCGTTGGTGTGATGCCGCGCGGTGGCAACCAGGTTCTCCCAGGCCGTCAGATTGGGAAATATCTGGCGCCCTTCTGGTACCAGGCCAATACCAAGCTGGGCTATGACATGCGAGGGCTGGTTCGCAATCGACCGACCTTGCCAGCTGATATCGCCCTGCCAGCAAGGCAGCCAGCCCATGATGGTGCTAATCGAAGTGGTCTTACCCATGCCATTGCGACCTTGCAAGCTCACACACTGACCGGCCTGCACTTGAAGCGAAACATCAAACAACACCTGACTGGCGCCATAGCCAGTTTGTACGTCACGTAAGGCAAGCAAGGGTTCGGTCACGCGCCAATCTCCTCGTCACCCAAATACGCTTCGCGCACTTTGGCGTTATGCCGCACATTGGCCGGCGTGTCACATAGCAAGACCTGGCCATAGACCAACACACTGATGCGATCAGCTAACGCAAACACCGCCTCCATGTCATGTTCAACTAACAACATGCCATAGTCTTGGCGCAACCTGCTGAGCAACTCAATCATGCGCTCAGATTCGGTTGGCCCCAAACCCGCCATGGGTTCGTCAAGCAACAACAGCTTGGGATGGCTGGCCATGGCAATCGCCACTTCAATCAGTCGTTGCTGTCCATAGGCCAGCTCACTAACGAGGTCGTTGGCATGCTGCTCAAGCCCGACACGCGTTAAAAACGCATCGGCTTCATCAAGCAAATCAGCCTGACTGGCAAGCGACTTAAAAAAGTAAAAGTTGTGCCCACGCGCGGCCTGAACCGCGAGCAAGACGTTCTCTCGCGCCGTGAAGGCCGGAATCAGCGAATTAATCTGAAACGATCGGCTCATACCTGCCCGCGCCCGCCTGGCCACCGGCCAACGCGTGATGTCTTGCCCCTCGAATCGAATCGTGCCGGCGTCGCTGGCCACTTCACCGGTGATCTGATTAATGAGCGTGGTCTTACCCGCCCCGTTTGGACCGATCACGGCGTGAATCTCACCGGCATTAACCGTCAGGTTGACACTGTCAGTCACACAAATCGCACCATAGTGCTTAACCAGTTGGTCGATGCGCAACAACTCACCCATTGGCGCCGCCCCTTTGGTGTTTGGCCTTCCCTGCTTGTTTGACCTTCCCTTCTCGTTCAACCTTTTCTTCGGTTGGCAACAACATGCCCCAAAGGCCTTGTCGCATTTTGAGGACAAACAACAAAATCAAAGGACCCAGAATCAGTGGCCAGTGGATCGTCAGCATCTTTAGGCCGTCCTCGATCAAGAGCAGTCCAGCCGCCCCCGCGATCGGTCCAAACAAGGTGCCCATGCCACCAAGTAGCACCATCACCATCAATTCAGCAGATACCAGCCAACTCATCATCGCCGGCGACACAAACCCGTTTAGATTCGCCATGAAGTAGCCCGCTACTGCACAGATCTGCGCCGAAATCACATAGGCAACCAATTGATAGGGGCGGCTTGCTGTACCCACCGCGTTGACACGACGTGCATTGAATCGGGTGGCCTTGAGCACCAATCCAAAACGTGAGTTGACGATACGACCAACCAACCACAGCGTAAACACCACCGCTGCAAACAGCGACAGGTAAATCGCGTACTTGTTGCCAGTCAACACCCCAAAATCACTTAACTCGGTCAGGCTCAAGCCCTCGTCGCCGCCAAATGGGCGAAGACTGACAAACATGTAAAAAAACAGCTGAGCAAAGGCCAGCGTGATCATGATGAACGCCATGCCATGAGTACGCAGCGCAATCCAGCCCACGGGCACGGCGATGACCAGTGTGGCCAACAAGGCAACTGCCAAATGCAGCCAACCGTTAACGATGCCAAAGCTGCTTAGGATGCCCACCGCATAGGCCCCGAAACCGACATACATGGCATGGCCCAAGCTCGCCAAGCCACCGTAGCCCAACACCAGGTTCAACCCCAAAGCGGCCAGCGCAAAAGCCAACATGCGCCCAAAGTACGTCAGCACATAGACATCGTCGGCCAGCCACGCATATAGCGGGACCAAAGCCAGAAACGCCAAGATAACCGTGGCCACAACCACTCGTCGATCAGGTGTCTTACCCATCATCCGCGCGCCTTTACCGGAAACAGCCCATCGGGCTTAAAGGCAAGAATCACCGCCATCAACAAGTACACCAGCATGGATGCCAAGGCAGGACCCACAGCAGTGGCTACCGACGCATCGAGTGACTCGCGCAACCAGATGGGAATAAAGATACGCCCCATGGTGTCGACCACACCGACCACCAACGCCCCAAAAAATGCCCCGCGGATCGAGCCAATCCCACCGATGACAATCACCACGAGCGTCAATATCAAAACAGGCTCACCCATGCCGGGCTCAATCGATAAGATCGGGCCGACCATGGCGCCAGCCAAGCCCGCTAATGCGGCACCAAGCGCAAACACAAAACGGTTAAGCCAACCGATGTTGACACCCAATGCTGACACCATGCGACGGTTGGTCGCACCAGCACGGATCAACATGCCAATGCGGGTGCGCTCAATTAGCAAATAGA
>Ga0209953_1000093_pt1 | contig 35332 bp, 29 predicted proteins | sample SalPonred_H2O_MG_FD_185713 | JGI IMG/M metagenome (GOLD analysis project Ga0209953, IMG submission 185713) | Salt pond water microbial communities from South San Francisco under conditions of wetland restoration - Salt Pond MetaG... | ecosystem: Environmental > Aquatic > Non-marine Saline and...
GAATGCGGGGTCTGGCGGGGCGGGAGCATGATGGCGGCAGCACTTCAACTCCAGGCGATTAGCGCGCCCCCGAGAACGCTGTGGCTATACGACACCTACGCCGGCATGACACCACCAACCGTGGAGGACAAGGAGTCGGTATCGGGCACAGCGGCTCGGGCATTGCTAGAGACGACCGAGGTCGGGGACGGGAACAACGTCTGGTGCGTTGCAGATGAGCAAGACGTTCGCCAGAACATGAACGCCACTGGCTACCCAGCGCAAGAGATGCACTTCATCAAGGGCGATGTCGCCGTGACGCTCACGGAGCAACTTCCCGAACAGATTGCCCTTCTCCGCCTCGACACTGATTGGTACGCCTCCACCAAAGCCGAACTCGAACACCTATACGCCCGACTCGTGCCAGGTGGGATCTGCATTCTGGATGACTACGGCCACTGGCAAGGAGCCCGTCAGGCAGTGGACGAGTTCTTCACGGCGAACCCTCCTCGTCCGCTCATGACTCCGATCGACTTCTCCGGTCGACTGTTCTTCAAACCCTGCTGACATGGCTCCCCTGCTCAGCATCGTGACTGTCGTCAAGGACGACGAAGCCGGACTCCGTGACACTCTCGCGTCCCTCGAGGACGCAGTTATCGGCGAACCCGACGATGTCGAATGGCTCATCGTGGACAGTTCCAGCAATCGGCAAACCGTGAGCAAGATTTTGTCGCATACCGAACACTGGCCCCACTACATCTGGGTTCAACCAGCAGGCGTGTACCCGGCCATGAACGTTGGTCTGGAAAACGCCACGGGTAACTACATTTTGTTTCTCAACGCCGGTGATGAACTCAAGGACGCTGCAGCACTGCAAACCATCATGGATGTTCTCCGCGCGCAAAGTCCGGTCTGGCTGTACGGACAGGTAACCTTCATCGACCCGACGGGGCAGGAAACAACTCCTCCAGCGTTCAACTACCAGCGGGAAAAAGATGCGCTTTTCGCTCGTGGGCGTTTCCCACCGCACCAAGGCACCGTTGTCCGACGTGACGTCCTGGCCGATCTCGGTGGTTTCGACACCAACTTCCAGGTCGCAGCAGACTACGCAGTCGCTTTACAGCTGAGCCAGCTCGCTGATCCACTAGAACTTGAAATAGCCATTGCCAATTTCCACATCGGGGGACTGTCCACCACGGAATGGCGGCGCTCCATACGCGAGTTCCACTCTGCCCGCACCCAGATACTTGGACCACGTGGCCTATCGCGGATACGTGAACTCGTGAGCACGGGTGCCCAGTTCGGGAAACTGGCACTCGGTCGGGCTCGAACACGCTCGAAGCCTGCTTCGAACTGACCTCTACTCTGTCTCCGTGAAGACGGTGGCGATCATCCTCGCCGGCGGACGAGGAACTCGTTCCGCCGACCCGAACACCGCCAAAATCGCCCAGGAAATCGGCGGAAAGTCACTGTTGAAGTGGCACCTTGAATTGCTGTCCACCTCATCGATCGACGAAACCATCCTCGTCACCGCGCACCTATCCGAGCAGGTCCAGGAACTGGCACGAAGCGCGTCAACTCCCACCCAGGGCTTGAGTCTTGTGCGTGAAACCGATCCCCGCGGCACGTTCCCCGCCCTACGAATGGCTATCGAGGAATCCGATGCTGATCGTTTCCTAGTAATCCTCGGCGACGTCTGGTCGAGCTTTCCGGTAGATCAGTTCCTTCTTGCTTGGGATCAGTCAGCGTTGCCGGTAGCCGCAATCGTCCATCCGAGCCTGCATCCTCAAGATAGTGATGCCGTTATTCCGCAAGCTGATGGAACTGTTCGAGTGGTTCCGAAAGCCGAACGTGACGAGTCAACCAGGAACATGTCCGCAACCGGGATTTTCGGGCTGTCTCGGGACTTCATCGAAGATGCACCGGACTTCACCGATATCGGTTCGCAAGTACTCCTCGCCGCTGCCGAAACGAATCAACTCTTCGCCTGCGTGAGCTCCCACTACTTCAAGGACACGGGCACGCCAGCGCGTTTGCAGCAGGCTCGTCATGACTGGTCGTCGGGTGCCTTCACACGGCGCGGGGGTATCGCGCCGCGGCCCGCGGTCATCCTCGACCGGGATGGAGTTATCAACCCAGCACTTCCTGAGGTCTACCGGCCACAAGATTTGGCGCTCAACAATGGAGTTGCCGAGTCAATAGCCCAAGCCAACGCCCAGGGCGTACCCGTCCTGGTGGCCACGAACCAACCCGGCATCGCCAAAGGCTTCATGACATTCGATGCACACGAAGCGGTCCGGGCGCGGCTCGACTCGCTGCTCATTGAAGGTGGTGCCTTCATAGATGATTACGCATTTTGCCCGCACCACCCCGAATCGGGGTTCCCCGGCGAAGTGGCTGATCTGAAGATTCACTGCACATGCCGAAAGCCCGAGCCAGGGTTGCTCCAAGAGCTCATCAGGAATCATCGCCTGGACACAGGCACGACAGTCATGGTGGGAGACTCAGATCGTGACCAGCAAGCCGCCGCCGAAGCCGGGGTGTCATTCCTGCGAGTACACAGCGACCCCGAGGCTGCACCACATATCCGCGCTGCTGTGGAGCGCGTGACATGCTGATTGCTCAAGGGCCACTTCGCGTCAGCTTGTTCGGCGGCGGCTCCGACCTTCCTTCCTTTCTCGCGCGTAATGATGGCGCCGTCTTGAGTTTCGCCATCGATCGCAGCGTGTATATCGCTGGCCACCCCTTCACTCACCGCGACGGCATCTTGCTGAAGTACTCGCAAACCGAAGATGTCGATGCACCGGACAAACTTCAGCACCCCATCGCTCGCGAGGTACTCAAACGCTATGGAGTCACTGATGTTGATCTCGCTGTCATGGCTGATGTACCTGCCGGAACGGGCTTGGGTTCGTCATCGGCGTTCACAGTCGCGTTTCTCTCGCTCGTCCGACACCTTCGCGGAATCTCGTCGACTCCATCGGACCTCGCGCGGGAAGCCTGTGAGATCGAGATCGATGTCCTGCGGGAACCCATCGGCTACCAAGACCAGTGGGCCAGTGCCCTAGGTGGATTGAACATCCTCAAATTCTCCAAGGATTCCGTCCACGTAGAACAGCCGCCACTACCGTCTTCCACCATTACCGCGCTGGAGGGCAACATCCACTTGATCGCCGTGGGCTCGCCGCGTCGGGCCCGCACGGTGCTTGCCGATCAGGATTCCTCCATTACTCCCGGCTCAGCCCAAGAAGCAACTACACGACAGCTTGTGGACTTGGTCGACCAGGGTGCGCAAGCGCTAACTGGCAACCTGGATGATCTCGGTCCGCTTCTGGCCCACGCCTGGGAACTGAAGAAACAGGTTGCGCCTGCCAGCACGAATGACCGCGTGGATTCCCTCTACGATCACGGTCTTGCGCACGGCGCCACAGGAGGAAAACTTTTGGGAGCCGGCGGTAGCGGCTATCTCGCTTTCTACGTTCCGGCCGATGCTCAACAGGAATTTGCCCAGCACATGCCGGAGAAGCTCGCGTTCAGTATTTCTCAACGGGGAGCTGGGATCATCCATGGCTCATGACTCGCCCCAAAACGAACCGGGCGGGCAGGAAATGCACGACCTGGCCAGACGGCTATGGCCCATCCATCGCAGCATCACAGGCGATGGCACCCGCGCCAGCCTTGCCATCTTGCGCGAGTATCTGCCAGATCTTGTGATGCACGAAGTCCCTTCCGGTACCCAGGTCTTCGATTGGATCATCCCGGAGGAATGGACAATTCGTGAAGCCACTCTCACTGATCCCAACGGCAAGGTTGTTATCGACCTCGCTGATAACAACTTGCATGTTCTGGGTTATTCCACGGCGGTAGACACCACCCTTCCGCTCGCGGAATTGCAGGAGCACCTACATTCCATTCCCGAACAGCCAGAAGCGATCCCATTTCTCACCAGCTACTACCACCCCAATTGGGGCCTGTGCCTCACCCATGAGCAACGCGAGTCTCTCGTCCCTGGCACCTACCACGTCCGTATCGATGCCGAACACAAGCCCGGCAGTCTCACCTACGGCGAACTGGTCATCCCGGGGGAAAGCCAAGACGAGATCTTCATCTCGACCTACATCTGCCATCCTTCGATGGCCAACAATGAACTTTCCGGGCCGGTCGTGGCAACGGCGTTAGCGCGCTGGGTGTATTCACAGCCCCGCCACTACACCTACAGGTTTGCCTTCGTACCGGAATCCATCGGAGCCATCACCTACACCAGCCAACGTCTGCAGCACCTGAAAGACCGCGTGGTGGCTGGCTTCAACCTCACCTGCATCGGCGATGACCGCGCCTACACCTACCTTGAATCCCGCATGGGCAACCTACGTATCGATCGCATTGCCAAGCGCGTCCTGCGAACCAAACCCAACCCTCGCCAGTACACCTACCTGCACCGCGGCAGCGACGAGCGAACCTACTGCGCTCCGGGAATCGACCTACCACTCGTTTCCTTGATGCGATCTCGCTACGGCGACTACCCCGAGTACCACACTTCCCTCGACGATCTGGAAAGCGTTGTCACGCCAGCGGGTCTCCAAGGGGGCCTCGACTTCGTGCGCGAATGCATCACCGAACTTGAAGAGGTTCCGGTACTGACTGCAACGTGCCTCGCAGAGCCGCAATTAGGACGCCGCAATCTTTACCACTCCATGCTTAACAAGAACACCTCGGACATTGTCATGCTTCGCACCAACATTCTGGCCTATAGCGACGGCACTCACACTGTGCAGGACATCAGTGAACTACTGGGTGAACCACTGGGCACGGTGGAATCCGTAACAAAAGAGCTCGTCCAACGTCATCTCGTGACGAGCGATCTTCAACATAGTTGAATCGCTGGTGGACCGATCTGACGCCTTCGGATCATTCATCATGAGGATACGATCTCTCGGTGGCCTTATCTCCTGATTCGTTCTTTTCGCGTGGCCGATTAATGGCTCACAAGCCCCATCGTCTTCTGGAGATTCCAGCGGTCCTCGTGATACTCGTTATCACTGCGATTCGCGCGATTTCCTCAAGCGACCTTGTTCTTTACGACGAGACCTCTTACTTGCGCCAAGGTCTCGCTATTCGCGACGGAGTGTTTCCTAGTTTCACTTCCGGAGCCACTTATGCGGACTTCTACTACGTCTTAAGTCTCTTGAGTAGCGAGCCGATCGGCCTGTATTTTGCTGGTCGCGCAACTTCCGCCGTGCTCTTGGTACTGGCCGTTTGGATTTGTGCTCGACTGCTGGCTGGAGTTCCCCTCGGGTGGGTAGCAGCCGCTGCAATTGCCGCCACACCAGTGCCCTACGTCTGGCCGGGCGTTTCAGCACCTGCAACCGGCCTCTTGCTCGTGGCAGTGACTCTTGCTGTTCGGTTTCCAGGCACAGTCGCGATTGGGGCCGGAGCTGCACTCGTCTGGATCGCTGCCGGTTCTCGCCCGGAGCTCGTTTGGGTGGCCGTGACCTGGTCCGCCGCTGCCCTAATTCTGCTCATTCGCGAAGCGCTCTTGCGAAACGGTCCACTCCGAAATCCAATAATCGCCACCGTCCTCGGTTCCTTTGTCGTACCTCTCGTCCTCGCCACTGTCCACGGGAGTCCCTTTCGTTCCGGGGGTCGCGAATGGGTGGCATTCAGTCAGCACTACTCCCTGCGCAATGCAAGCGATGGCCTTGATCCGTGGGTGGATTCCGGCGCCATCGTAAGTAAAGATTTCGGTGAGGCGCAGTCTGTGACGGAAGCTATTTCGGTAAATCCAACGGCGTTCATCGGACATATGGTGGGTAACCTTGTCGACACGCCTCGCGTGGTCGCAATGAATCTGTGGGGCTTCGGCCAACGGGACGTAACTTCCTTGCTTGGTGCGCTGATGATTTTCTTGATTCTTGCCGCTGCACTGGCAACTCTGCTTTTGCACCGAAAGGCGGCCATGCACGGCATCCGAAGCGGGTTATCGCGTATTCGGGACGTGCCGCATCTAGTGACTCTAAGTTTGATTATTGTCTTATTAGCAGTCACGCTCGCGGCAACTGCCGTGATCTACCCTCGAGATCATTATCTGATCTTTGTCGCGTCCCTCATCGTGCTCGTAGCTACTTGGGTTGTGTCTGCACTGGCTCGCTCGGGTCGGCTCATTTCGGTTGTCACACTTCTCTCGATCATTCTTTTCTCTCTTGTCTCACTGAATGCTGCGCGCGGGGTGATCACTCGCATGGCTTATCCCGCTCCTCTCGCGGCTTCAGCCATTTATCTGATTGAGAATCCTGCTGAGTGGCGCATGCTAGGGGGCGGCCAAGGCTTCACCGCTTATGTTCCGCGCCTTCACGAGACTTCTGATGCAAGCCCACTGCCAGGCGAATCATTCGCAGAGATGCTTGACCGCCTGGGTATCAACGTGGTTCTTACAGGTAGCACCGAAGTGGCGCCATGGTCAGACGTTCCCGGGTTTGAGCAATTCGCAGAGGAACCAGGAGATTTCGGTTTCCGGACCCTTTACCCAGGCTCGCAATTGGTGATCAAGGACTGAAAACCTTCAGTCCAATCCCTTTACCTAATTCCTGCGCTTCTGATACGACTTGCCGGCGGTGAGTATTTTGCGATGCACTTCAATGCTTGGATTCCATCTCGCCAGCCAATCTTTTTGCCCTCTTCATACGTTCGGCCCTGATAGGAGATCCCTACCTCATAGATTCGCCAGCGACCGGCAGCCACTTTGGCCGTTATCTCAGGCTCGAATCCGAACCGCTTCTCCTCCAAGGGGACACTTTGGATCACTTCTAAACGAAAAACCTTGTAGCAGGTCTCCATATCAGTCAGATTCAAGTTCGTTGTTGCGTTCGATAGGAGCGTTAAGAAACGGTTGCCCACACTGTGCCAGAAATACAGCACACGATGCGCGTCTCCGGTGAGAAATCGAGACCCATAGACAACGTCCGCGGCTCCGGAAACCAGAGGCTCGAGTAGCCGTCCAAGATCGCGTGGATCGTACTCAAGATCTGCGTCCTGCACGGCCACAAACGGCCCCCGAGCCGCCTGGAAACCGCGCTGGAGTGCGGCTCCCTTCCCTTGATTCACTGCGTTTCGCAGAAGACTCACTCTATGATCACCGAGAGCCTCAACGATCGAAGCCGTTCCGTCGGTCGAGCCATCATCCACAACCAGCACCTCGAGGACGAAGGGTTGAGCAAGTACGCGCCGTAACGCCTCGGCGATGGTCAATCCTTCGTTATATGCCGGCATGACCACCGACAGGCAACGATCTGGGATCTGAGGGGACTCCAGCACGGAGCGAAGCATGCCATAGGACGCTTCCCGTACCCTCTACCTTCACCGCACATTTGGCACGATTACTTCAGGGGGATGCGACCTATGGGGCCAGTCCTCATCCTGGTGACATGGATCATCTGGCTCTTCGCAACTATCGGTGTCGGTCTGGGACTTTCCACTATCGCGAGCTACAAGTCCGGGTCACTTAGATTGCACTTGCATGTCGCGCTCTGGTGGGGTTTGGGGGCACTTCTCACTCTCGTCAGTGGTCTGAACGTTTTTCTCCCCTTGGGCGGTTGGTTCGGACAACTACTTTCCGCGGCTTTTCTGCTCGGCGGGCTAGTCATCTCGGCAGTTTTCACATTTCGCCACCGCGAAACTGCACGTAGCGCCATACATTCTACTTTTTCGGTAAGGCGCTTACCAACCCTGATCCTCTTGGGTCTCATCATTTTTTCACTCATGCTGATCGCGCGCTTCGCTGCTGCTGAGCCGATGGATGCTGATACTGGGGGCTATCGATTAGGCCTCATCAATTACGCCCGTAAGTATGCGGTTATCCCTGGCCTCGCGAACCTGCACGACCGTTTCGGGTTCAACTCTTCGCTGTATCCCCTTGCGCCCTTTATGGAGATTGGCCTGTGGGACAGTCAAGGGTTCCGACTGGTCTCCGGATTTCTGGTTCTCCTGCTTGCTGCTGAGGTCTTGCTTCGTGTTGCAGCGCCTCGGCGCGGAGGAGCAACCCCGGGGGACTGGTACCTAGTGATCGCAATTTCCTTCCTGATGGCCATCATCCTCACTGACTCGGGCCGTTGGATCCCAAGCCCCGCCCAAGACATTGCTGGCTACATTCCGGCTGTAGCTTCCACCGCTTTTCTGGCTGATGCGCTGTTCTCTGCAACGAACGCTCAACGTCGCGTCACGCTTCTCAACCTTGCTGTCATCACGGCTGCAATAGCGGGGTCCCTGCGGCCTCTTGGCTGGCTATTGACGGCGATCGTCCTTCTGGTTGCTCTCGGTACTGAGGTGCGCAACAAGCCGCGCAGTCTTCGGAACATAGTCCTGGTTACTAAACGTCTACTGCCTTCGATTTCTTTCTCTGCCATCCTCGCGGCTGTCATGCTCACTCGTGACGCCCTACTGACGGGCTGGCTGCTGTTTCCGGCCGGTCTCCTTGGCCTTAGTGTTCCCTGGCGAGTTCCGGATCCGACGGGTACGAGCAAAGCCATTACCGCCTGGGGTAGGGAGCCAGGCGCCCCAGTCTCAGAGGTCATGAATGGGTTCGCCTGGTTCAATCCGTGGCTCGATCGGTTCCTGAACAGCCGTGAGGCCTATCTCATTGGCTTGATGCTCGTCCTTGGCGTCGGACTCAGTTTGCTCTTGCACCAAGGGCGGAGAGCGTGGTCCGTCTCGTGGCAGAAGATGGTCCTAACCATGATTCCCAATGCTGTGATGCTTCTTGTCTGGTTCATCACAGCCCCCGACGTCCGATTCGGATGGGCTGCTCTTGTCAGCATCGCTGCCGTCCCTCTCTCCTGGCTGCTGGCGTCGCATGCCTTTCCAGACGTACCGGTTCGGTATGCCGGCGTTGCGATCCTCATCGTCATGTTGGGAACACAGGTAGCAAATAGCCGAACCACGCCGCGCGGAGCGGAGCCAGTAGCAACCCCTTTGCGCTTGGGCCCAGTGAGCCTCACAGTGAACTTTGGAGCACCCCAAGAGGTGGAGACGGAACCTGGTCAACTTCCAGATGGCACTCCCGTTACCTACCCGCGTGATCGAGCTGATTGCTGGAACGCCTTCCCCCTATGTCTCATGCGCGGAGCCAGTCCCCAGGTCGAGAGCATTGGCGACACCATCCAGGAAGGTTTTCGTCCTATCCGCCCCTAGACGGCCGTCAACTTCAACTCTTGCGGGAAGAGAAACATGGGTGCTTCCGTCCCATTCATCTCGTCAATGCGAATAACCAAGAGATCATTTTCACTACGATCAACCACCTGTGCGGGGATGGTGAAGCGCAGATTCTGTTCCTTGCTCTGTTCGTCAAATTCCGCTGCACCGAGGGGTTCGCCGTTTACGCGAATCATGACGGATAACGGTTCCGCGTCAGGAAGATCCACCTTCAGATCAAACTCAACTTCCAGATCTCGCATGCGGAAGTCGATAGGTACATCAAAACCCAAACCGACGGAAGCGGAGTTCGAGTAGACACCCAAGTCAGGCGACAACTGCCAACCCCAGAGCAAGACGGGTTCCGCAGCGCTTTGGAGAACACCATCTTTCGACTCAACGGCGAAATTGATGCCGCCTTCTGGAACCGATCCTCCACTGAACGGGCACTTAGCGATGAGACTCATGGTTGATTGCCGCCACAACTGGGGGCGTTCAACCGACCATCCGACCTCACATCCTTCTGGTGGCGTATTGCGACCCCATGTCCGGACCTGACAGAAGTAAAAGGCTTCCCCGTCGAGAGCAGACTCCGACGTTCCATTGGGCTCCTTCCAGCGACCCGAATAGGACGCCTCATCGCAGAAGTCGGGTGGATAATAGAAGTACTCGGGGAGTAATCCGATTTCACGAGCGTCCGCAGCGCTTCTCGACAATTCAGCGGTGCTAGCCCCCCAGTAATCAGTTTCCCATCGACCATCAATACCGCCAATTGACGCGAAGGAGTTGAAACCTGTGTAGCTATAAGGGAACAGGCGCAACTGCCCCAAAATAGGAAGGGCAACGCCACCGACAACAGCGGCTCCGACAAGTAATGCAGGCGCAACTCGCCTGTCTCTTTCTTGAAGTTCCCGCCAGGTCCACCACGTTCCAAAGAGTGCCAGGAATGCAAGGCCAGGCAAGAGAAATAGAACCTGGCGCAATCCGTTGTAAAGGTAGGGGTCAGTTGGGATGAGCAATAAGGGAATGCCGATCGTGATGCCGCCCCAGACAGTGGCTCCCACCATGAACGTGGGATTTACTGTTCGGGGCAGTCGACGACTCCTTGTGAAGAATGCCCAGGAAAAGGTCGCAACGGCAGCCCCTACGCAGGCTGCGAGAAGGATGAAAAGTGGCGTTTGTGCAACCAACCACAGCGGGATGTATGTCCAGCCGGGCTGGCTTGGTACAAGCTCCCCCGCCACAAGCGTGAATCCACCCCAGCCAAAAGTAGACGCGGATGTTAGCGAGCCAAGCACGATGCTGGTGGGTTGACTAAACAGTTTCGGATAGATGAGGAGTAGGAGCACGTAGCCCAGAGAGATTCCAACCGCGAGGCTGGCGACAGATCTAAGCGCTGTGGCTCGTGCGACTAGGTTCCGACCGCGTGTCGTCAGTACGAGTACCGAGAGCACGAAAAGTCCGATGGCGCCCAGCAAAATGAGGACAAGCGCCGGACGCGATCCGAGAGTGAAGACCAAACCCAAAGCTGTTGCAAGCGATGAGAAGATTGCCGCTGCTCTCGACCGCTGATCCCCTGGGTTCAGCGAAGCGACCAGTCCGGCAACCACAAGAGTTAGCCCCATGGATGCCGGCAAGTCCTTTATGTTGAACATTGCACTACCGCTGAGGACCGGCATCGCCACGAGAAAAGCCCCCCCAAGCAGACCCCAGGACAAACGTCCCGTCGCTGCTCGCCCAATCCAAACCATCGCAACTGCGCCCAGCGTCAACATCACTGCGAGCACACCTCGTCGAACTGTCTGAACATCTTCATTCAAAGTCGCAAAAGCAGCTTCTTCGAATCCAAGTCCAACAGACAGTTGATGTGCAACCTCGTGGACGAGAGGCCCGTAAACCAACACATACGAATTGACATCTTCAAGCGCCTCTGAATCATCAGCGGGAACTTCAGTGGTGTACCAACCTGACTCCAAATAAGTGTTGTACATGTCCACATGAGCAGGCTCATCAGTTGTAAGGGCTGACTGCCAACCGCCTACAACCACCAGCGAGAGCACGATGAACATGAACAGGGCCGAAACAATGCCGAGCCAAGTCAAATAGCGATCATTCCTTGAATCTGAAGAAGGACTCACTACACTGATTGTGGCCTCACTTTCGAAGGCTTCGTGATCCACGAGTATCCCAGGAATTAGAGTCCCCGCGACGTGACTTGGCAGCGCCGAGAAGCGGGTTAAATAACTCGTCGAAGAGTTTCCCGCGGTTCAAAAGCATGCTCATCCTCACTAGTTACTACCCGACCAAGGACGCAGAAGTTACATGGGTCCAGTATTTCCTCTGCACAATCTAACAACAACGTTTGGGTTTTTGACGCCAGAAAATCCCCTTCTGCCATTATCCCACCGTGATCGCTCCTACTGAAGTTGGCAGTCGAAGTCAAAGAGATCAAAGGCTACTGCTGATTCGAGTTACGGCATCGATCCTCATTGCACTAGTCGTGATTCGAGTCGCATGGATAGCCGACGACAGCCTCATCACTCTTCGTACTGCGCTCAACCTAGCCAACGGCTTCGGTGCAGGCTTCAACCCGGATGAGTCAATTCAGGCTTATACCCATCCTCTGTGGTTTCTCCTCTGGCTGCTGATCGGAACCCTAACCAGCCAGTGGATCCTGGGAATACTAGTTTTTGGCATTGCCTGCACCACGGCTTCTGTTTGGGTGATTTTCCGACAAGCGACAGAGCCATGGCTAATCATTGCCGCTTTCTCCGCACTTGTTTTTTCAAACGCCTTCATCGAATACGCCGCTTCGGGTCTTGAGAATCCGTTGTCATACCTGTTGCTGGGTGTGGCTACTGTTTTGAGTTGGCGGATTTCGCAGCCCACTAATGCCTCAGATCTTTCCGCATTCCTGCTGGGAATCAGCTGGGCGGGGATCATGCTCACTCGAGCTGATCTTGTACTTTTTATATTGCCACTAGCGCTTTATATAGTTTGGTCCCTTCGCAATCAAATCCGCTCTCTCCTATTGCTGTTGTTATCAACTCTCATCCCCTTGATCGTCTGGTACTCATGGAGCTACACGACCTATGGGTCTGTTGTTCCAAATACATTCGCTGCCAAGAGAAACGTGGATATTAGTTTCAGTGAAATTCTCTTTCAAGGCGTTCGCTACATAGTCCTGAGCGTGGCGCAGGATCCATGGACGGGCATAGTGCTCATCGTTGGCATCACCGGCACCTTGCTTACCGGAGCAACCTTCCACAAGATTTCAATCGTCGGCGTCATCTTCTATCTTGCTTACGTCTTGTACATCGGCGGGGATTTCATGAGCGGGCGCTTCCTCGCTGTGCCGGTTTACGTGACAGTACTCAGTCTGGTTATGGCCGTGTCTGAGAGAGACAGGCGAAGCCGTCTCTTCACCTCAATTTTTCCACCAGCGGTTGGGCGTCAATCTGTAGTTGCAGTGGCTCTCTTCGGCGTGCTGCCACTCCTTGTTTTCAACTCTGCTAATCAACCACCGACAGCCATTGCGCTCCCAACTACGCAGCGCTGGGATTTCGGCGCCAATGCTGGAATCGCAGACGAAAGGGGCTTTTCAGTTGAGCAGGGAAGGTCACTCTTTGACTGGTACGAAACCGTTGGTGCACAAGAGCTAATTGAAGACTTCTCTGCGGCGGCTGATGCCAATGCGAGACTGAACATTGGTGACTTGAGGGAACTGTCCTCCAGATGGGCAGAAGAGACAGATGCTGAGCCGGTTATGGACTTCGGAGTTGCTTGCGGTGGGCTCGGATCTCTAGCGATGAGCACAGGGCCTCTCGTTCACTGGGTTGACCCATGCGGTTTAACGGATGGGTTCTTGGCGAGTCTCCCGTACACCGCCTACAACCTTCATTGGCGTGCCGGGCATTTCGAAAGAGACCTGCCTGCTGGCTACCTAGAAGCCCTGCAAGCGGGCGACCCAGGAAAGATTGCCGATCCCCAATTGGCAATACGCCTACGCGACGTCTGGGAGCGGATCCGCTCCTAGCAAGTAACCACTCAGCCAAGCCAAGGGCTTATCCGAACAACCTGCTGAGCAAGCGTTTGATAGGCGGGATAAGCAACTTGGCTAAACAGCGACCAGCCAGTTGGGGTTCCGGCGTACGGCAGTGACCAGAGCGAAACGTACAAAACCGCTGCCCAATTGGGAATTGTCCTGGCCTGCTCGCCTATCTCCTCCGACAAACCAAGGACAGCAAGCGAGAGAATCGAGAAAAAGACAAAGATCCACCGTCCGTAGTCCGTTCCCACGACGAAAAGTGGAATCAAAACCACGAACTGCACAGCTGCTAAGAAAAGGACCCTTTGAGGAACTCGGAGAAGATACAAAGGGACACCCGCTAAGACGATCAAGGACACGAGCGAGAGATAACCGGGGAAGTTGGCTGCGGTGGCCTTCACTGCATCCAAAGTAGTGTCACCCAGGGTCGTGACAGCACTGTTACAGAACACTGCCAAGGTTTCCGCGTCCGGCCAGACTCCGTAATCCCGCCAGGATCGACAAATGGCATCTACTTGCGTGGGGGAGCCAGGTTTGAGCGCGTAAAAGAGCACGGCAGCCGACGCAGAAGCAAAATAGGCCGCCGCCTCAACTCTCGTCCACACCCCCGACTTCCGTAGTCCTTCGAACTGGAGGACTAAGAAGACGAATGCCGGGACCATGAAGACTGTTACCTCGTGGGCCGACAGACCGACCACGAACAGCAAGAGCGCTGGAAAGCGTTTCCAAGCTGTCCACCTCATCCTAAGACTCACTGCTAACCAGGCAAGTGCCGTGAGCCCAATCAACTCTTTCCTCAATCCACCTTCGGGGGAAAGGAAAGGGAAGAGCAAAAAGGCTGGGGACAAGGTCAAGGCAAACCACGGAGCACTCCGCGGCGATCTGAGGTAGAGAAATAGCGCGAGCAAGCAAAAAATGAAGAGAAACACCATTTGAATCAGGAAGACCGCGATAAGGACACCATCTGACGGCACTACCCGAAAGACAAACTCCCCTAGCGCACCTCGCCGCACAGCACCGCCGGCAAAATTGATGAGCCAGTCGCCTGTTTGCCAGCCTTCTCCCCCTCGTGAGATCACCGCCCAGTTCCAGCGAACCATCCACAGGAATTCCAGAGCAAGTACAACGATGGCGGCAACGGGAAGTGCCCTTCCAATGGCACCGTCAAAGCCCTTACGGGTGCGCATTTCCACTTCATGCTCCGGCGCCGGTTGCAAACTATTGGCGTTATCTGTGGGGCTGGTCAACGAATTGCCCTTTCGAAATTCATCAAATCCGTCCGATGGACGAAAGGGATCACTTCACTACCTCGGCTCGCCGAAATGGACTAGGTGAAGGATCACCTGCATCATCCTTGTGACCAGTGTCCATTCCATACGTGCCATAGCGTCGAGCAACTTCGGACGCAAAGAGCACAACGAGCAGCAGCAATCCGAGTACTGCATGGACGTAAGTGTGGTTGCTGTGATTCGCCCACACTATTAACCACGCCACTCCGAGAGCCGCTGGGCTGAGGGCAATCAATGCCTTTCGGGTGGTGAAGTTCCGAGCTCCTCCACGCGCAAGGCTCCAACCGAGAACAAGGAAGAAGGCCATCAGGCCGATCTGCATAAATCCGGCCTCAAACCACGTCTTCATGAGTAATCCAAGAGTCTGCGAGAACGGGTCGATCCAGGATCGAATCATGAATCCGCCGCTAGTTCCGGTCCACTCGCTGACTACCTGTTGCGGCCCTGGTCCCAATGTGGCCACCCAAATCGCACGGGCGGCGGTCGCGATGACGTACCCAAAGACCCAGAGCACTCCGGCAGCAGGGCCAGCGAGGAACTCCCGGACCGTAGATTGACGATGCAATAGCGGAGTCATCGCCATGATGCTGATCAACATGGCGAACGCCATCGGGATGAGAGTGTGGGCCATCATGGCGTAGGTAACCCCGCCGAGTGTGGCGATTCCCCATCTAACGGCCCATTGACGCTCAAAGGCTAGAAGCGTGAACAGCGCGAACGTCAGCCCGAATATGGAGCTCAGGCCATGCAGGGGAGCCATTCCCTGCCACGGAAAGTCGATCATTAAAAAGAAAGCGATAGCAGCGCCTAGTGCAAAGACCCGTGAATAGCCCCACAGTTTCAGAATGATTGCACCTAGTAGTCCGACCACTGCCACCGTAATCAGGACCTGCCACCAAAAAACACTCATCAAGTTCAGCCCAATGCGATTGAAGGCGGCTGCACCCTGCCAGTAGCGATAGTAGGAAGAGTACGCCTCACCTAATCGTCCGTGAACGGTTGCGTTGACCGCTTCGCAACCCCAAATGGGATCACTCGGACGCATACCCAAACCGAACAGATCCTCAGCAGGGCTGAGCATGTGGCTGTACGCGGAACAGGCACCTTCATAGTCGCTCTCGAAGACAACGAGACCCGTAACGGGTGCAAGTTCCCTAGCAACGTCATTGCTCAGTGTTCCGTTGTCGAAGGCCTCCGCGAGGCTCTGGGCTGGCTTATCAATGCTGAGCGCAGCCGCCCCGTAGAAGATTCCCACCATCGCCAGCAGACCGAGGAGCACGGTCAAGGAATTCAGGATCAACGAACGTACGACTGGAGACTTAGTCATCGTGACTTTGCCTTGCGTAGAAGCCAATAAGGATTGAGCCGGCCATGAGCAGGCAGAACAGCGGTTGGAGGGGTCTACCTCTCCGAACCGGCGCCCATCCTCTCCTTAAGGGAATGGTCACGAGTATGTGTTTCACGATCGCAGGCTTTCGGTCGGGATGTTTCCTGACAAGATCCCGATAACCTCGTCCGTAGGCGCCCCATTTACGGAAATTTTCGCCGGCCCTCAAAGGCACCACCCGGTGCGAAATGGCCGTGCCGATTCCTTGCCGGAATCCCTTGGCTTGGAAGTCGATACTCAACTGCGTGTCTTCGTGATCATTTCCGACATCACGACTGGCATTAAGGAGGGCATCGCGTTGATAGATAGCCGGGTGACCGACCATCACAACATCACTGTTGGGCTTGATTGATTCGATGAAGTACTCATTCCAGCCCTTTTCCCAAAAGTTCCGGAGGGAGACAGTGCGTAATGAACTTTGCAGCGCCGCATAATCCCCTTCTTGCAGCTGCTCCAGGGAAGTCCTCAACCAATCAGATTCCAGTCGATCATCCGCATCAACCATCGCAACATAGGGAAGTTCGGTCGACTCGTATCCCAGAATCCTGGATGCTCCGCGACCCAAACGGCCGGGGGTCAGGACAGTGGCTCCTCGGGACTTTGCGATTTCCACTGTTCGATCCCCAGATCCCCCATCAATGACGACTACTTCCGCTGGATCGTTCGTCAGCACGGATTCTAGACAGTCGGCGATGTTCGCCTCCTCGTTAAGGGTAATGATCTGTACGGAAACGGGAATGCTCACGGCTTACTCGCCGTCTCGTTAACACGCGGCCGTGAATCTAGCCATTGCGCGGCAAGAAGCGATCCTGTGATGACGATGAGCGACTGATAGGAAAATGACAGCCAGTCATTTTGGATATCCGTCTGCGAGGCGATGACGTAAACGGTCAGTACCGCTGCTGGCAGTGTGAATCCTTTGTTGGCAGCTCGAAAGCTGGTGATGGCGACGATTGCGCCGAAGAAGACGAGTACCAGAAGCCCGATTGCTCCGTATCGCACCAACTGATCGAGGAACAGGTTGTGTGCATCCCCGGAGATGGCCACAGTTCCTCCAGCCTCCTGAATTCCGGAGGCTCCGATACCGATGAATGGACTGTCGGGAATCAAGTCCGCGAAGGCCGGCCAGATCGTCGTATCTCGCCCGGTGAGCCCGGCGCCGGTGAGTGCGAATCCAATCCCCACCAACACGGTCAGCGCCAGGATGACGAGCCACCTCACCCACACAGGGATTCTGCTCATGTGTCCGCGCTGTGAGAAGAGAAGGACAATCCCTACTCCAGCAAGCGCCGACAAGTAGGAAGCTCGGACACTGGTGGCTAGGAGGAAAAAGGCTCCTATGGCGATCAGGGGAATAGACCGAGGCGCCCACCGCGCGATGCCAATCACGAAGATGAAGGCCGCAGCCAGGCCCGCACGGGTGTTGTGACCGAGAGGTCCGGTCCACCGGCCATCAATACCTGGCAGCCCATCGAGTGGGAGCCAGTACTGACTTTGCTGAAACTCGGTGATTCCCTCGGGCAGGTAGAGGGGGTCCATCACGCCGAGAGCCTCCACAACGTAGGCCGTTGTGAGCATCGCGGCGAGGAGATAAGCCAGTGCCACGAGTGCCGACCGTAGATCGATCCAGGATGGACACTTGATCGTCAACATGACCAGGAATATCGGCATCAGCCACACGGTGTGATTGAACGGATCACCATGGACGAGTGAGGCGGCCATGTTGCTCAGCCACAACAAGCCTGCACCTGCGAGAACTAATCGGGCTGCGCGGCTTGTCACCGGCCGACCACGGTAGAGCAGCCAGAGTGCGAAGGCGACAGCGAACAAGACCAAGACCAAGACGATGTAGGGCGGTTGCCCACGCAGACGCACGTCTTCACGGATCAGATAGGTGGAGAACGGACCGGCGACGACCCCCAGAAAGGCCGCGGCCAAGAAGGGCACGGCAGAAGATCTGAAGTACCCCAGCACGAGTGGAGGCTACAACACCGAAAGCTCGTCGCCCTGTCTCCTTTGCCCGGCCAACTAGTCTTGCGCGGGTGACGCCAGCGCCTCCAAAACCTCGGGTGCCGACGGCCATCGTCGCCACCGCGATCGCCGTCATCGTGGGTGCTGCCGCCATTGCGATCGCTGGCGCGATCACCGTCGGGGTCACGTGGGATGAGCGCGTTCAGGTGTACATGCTTCAGGCCTTCTTCGACACGGGCTGGCATACTGCCGCCTCCATCATCGACGGAGCGCCCGATCCTGACTTCTACTTCGGAACCTACGTCTATGGACCCGTGGGTGAGCTCCTTCCGCATTTCGTGAATGCACTCTTGGGTGGGGCTGATTTGTGGAGCACCGCTCCGGCCACACCAGAGGCGTATGTGGGTCGCCACCTCGGTGTTGTCCTATGGGGACTCATCGGGGTCGCAGCCACCGGTGGCGCTGTTGCGGTTCTCACCAAGTCCTGGCGGTGGGGGCTTCTCGGCGCAGCGATTCTCGCATCGACGCCCTTGTGGACCGGTCACTCCATGTTCAACATCAAGGACACTCCGGCAGCAACGGGTTACATGCTCTTCACTCTCGGATTCGTCGCGCTCCTTGATCGCGACTACTTTGCTGCGCGTCGGTTGCGCGTCACCGCTTTGCTGTCTTTGACCCTCGGCCTAGTGGTCGCCATTGGCACCCGGACTGCGCTGTTCTTGCCGCTCGTACTGACCTTTGTCGCTGTCTGGCTGTTTGTCATCATCATCCGTTGGCGCCAACCAGGCGCTGCAAGTGCGTCTTTTCGTATGGGCCGCAGGATGCTCGAAGGGCTAGGTGCTTATCTTGCCGCCTACGCGATTCTCGTCCTCATCTACCCCAAAGCCTTCTTGAATCCCATTGAAGTTGGGGCCAAATCGATTTTGGACTCCGCGTTGTACCCGGTCAATGAGGCACAACTTGTAGCGGGCAACTGGCTTACCCAGCCCGTTCATTGGTCCTACCAGCCCACCTGGTTTGCAGCGCAACTACCGCTGCTGCCCCTGTTCCCCTTCATCGGATTCATTATCTGGTGGTTCATCAGGACAGTTCGCGCGCTAATCCGGCCATTGGGCTCGGACACAGTGGCGATAGTTAAACAAGCCTTCCCCATCGTGCTGCAAATCCTGGTGGTGCCCCTCGGCGCCATCGTCGGTTCCTCGACTCTCTACAACGGAACACGACAGATGTTGTTCGTCCCTCCGGCTATCGCAGTTCTCGCAACACTAGGTCTTTACCTCTTTGTGAGATGGTGGCGAGTCTCAGACAAACGCAGTCTGCGTATCGGAACCTGGTCAGCCGTTGCGCTCGGTCTTATCGCACCCATGTTCGCCCAATTGCAACTCTTTCCATATGGGTACACCTACTTCAATGCCGCCACCGCGCTACAACCCATTGATGGGAACTGGCCGACTGACTATTGGCGCGCGTCAGGCCGCGAAATCCTCCGCAACCTCCCAGCTGAAGGTCGGGAAAGTTGTGGTCTGGAGCAACTGATGAAGGGCGAACTATTTCCCTGCACCGAGCAACCGATGTTCGAGCCGTTCCTCGATGAGCGCGGGCTTGACGCACCAAGCGTTGAATTGGCAGACAACGAGTACTGGTTCATTCGCGAGAACAGCGGACCACTGGAGATCCCTCCGGGATGCCGCCAATTCACCGAAGTGACACGGCCGCTCTTTTGGCGCGACGTTACGATCGCGCAGATCCACATTTGTGATGATCGAGTAGACACCGGCATTCGGAATATGGCGGACCCGACTGCTTCCTAGATCTGTGTTCTTCTGCCGAAGTTAAAGGTGACCCCGACGCTGCTGCGCCTTGACCACCCACAGTTCGCGAAGAACTCTGACGACCTCTCCGCGGGTTATTTTCGAGCCGGGTACATCGTGCCAATAGTTCACTGGCTCCTCCCACACTTGCATGGGGGAACCTGAAGCGTTCCTCCAGCGAGCCAGCAACTCGATCTCAAATAGCCATCTTGTTGCGAAGGGGGACGCTAGGCATCTTCGTAGCGTCTGGGAATCCACGAAGAGCTTGTAGCCACTTTGGGTGTCATAGGGAAAGGAATGCTCCGCCACGCTGAGATAGGTGGCAATGATTCGACCCACATAGTGCCGTGCCTGCGATCGCGCGATATCTCGACCCGCAAGAGCAACCCGACTCGACCAAACGGCATCGAAATCTTGCTCGGCCACCTTCTCAGTGAAAATCGTGGCAATAGCAGAGATATCTTCCTGGGCGAAAGCGCCGTCGGCATCCAGGTAGCCAACTCCGGAAAGACTTGTATCGTCCAGGAGACGATTCATTCCCTGGCGTACAGCCTCCGCTTTGCCGCTATTGCGCGGCAAACTCAGGATCTGCGCTTTCGATTGATCCACTAGTTGCTCCAGCAATACCGGCGTAGCGTCTTGTGAACCATCGTCCACAAATAGGAAAGTGGCCGGCACTTGCTCGACCATTACCCGCCAGTAGTCCGAATTCCAGCGCTCGGCCTCGTTGAAGCATGGAACAACGATGCCCACACTCATATTGGTCTCCCGGTTAGCCGCGTAGCTCGTCTCTGCTCGGGTATAACCGGGGCAGATCAGCGAATCTCTAGGATAGTCCAATGCGCGTAGCTCTGGACGAGCAGATATTCGCCGTCCAGTACCACGGTGGAATCAGCCGGCTTTTCTACCAGCTAGCAAAGTCCTTTATTTCCGACCCAAGCCACGGGGTTGAACTGTCACCTTTGAATGCCCCCATTGTGAACGAGTACCTTCTTGCCGACCAGGAAGCCTCGACCTATCTCAACGTCTCCCAGGCCCAAAGCCCCTACTCTGCTCTCGCGCGATACTTTCGCAACACGCGGACCCTCTCAGATGCTGATGTCGTGCATAACACCTTCTACCTGCCACGAGGATTGCGAAGCGGGCGCGACAGCGGACGCGTTGTGACCGTCTACGACATGATCCCCGAACTCTTGCCCAGAACCCGCCGTCGTCTTGATTTCCTGACCCTCAAACGCCAATACGTGAATCGCGCAGACCACATTATCTGCATCTCCGAATCGACCCGGCGAGATCTCCTGCGGGTCTATCCGGAAGTACGAACCCCGATATCTGTGGCCTATCCGGGTGTCAGTTCCGCATTTCACACAGGGGCCACGACCGACTTCCCGCTACCGACTCCCTACATACTGCATGTCGGTAACCGATCGGGGTACAAAGATGCTCAAACACTCTTTGAAGCCTTCGCGACGATCGCGCACCGCTTTCCTGACCACACACTCGTGTTGGTAGGCGGTGGTCCACTCTCATCTCGCGAGATGGGCCTCATCCGCGACTGCGGAATACATGGGCGAGTCCAGCAGCTAACGCTCAGCGATACAGACGTCCCGGCGGCCTATGCGCGGGCCGAAGTCACCGTCTTTCCTTCTCGTTACGAGGGCTTTGGATTGCCTGCCGTCGAAGCCATGGCTTGTGGATCGCCCTTGATCCTGGCGGACACGTCGTCGCTGCCCGAGATAGGAGGAGAGACGGCCCTCTACTTTCCACCGGGAGACTCCGAAGGTTTGGCGCGAATCTTGGGCACACTTCTCAACGACTCCAGCGAACGACAGGAGCGTGGCGCCATGGGCATTGAGCGGGCTAGGCAATTCACCTGGTCGGGTTATGCAAACGCAACCGCTCAAGCCTACGAGCAAGCACTGCTGGCGCGGTGACGATGATCGGCACTGTCCTGGTCCTCGCATCGTGGCTGACCCTTGCAACGATCGTGGTCGGTTCAGGACTTCTGAGCGCTCGCGTCGTTGGTGCCGCTTCCTCCCTCCGAATCTGGCTCAGTACCTCAATCTGGTGGGGATTAGGGCTTCTGACCCTCATCACCTTGGGGCTGAGCTTGCTTCTCCCCTTACGTAGCGCTGCGACTGCCGGCATTCTCGTGGGTTTCGCGGCAGTGCTGTCCGCGCCCGGGTGGTGGTTGGCAATCTCGCAGTTTCGGCGACGGAAATCACGCTTGCGCCCCTCCGGTTGGGCACTGCTCCTCATCGTTGCGGTGTCTGCAGCCATCGTCTACTTGGCATTTAAGGCAACAGGACCTGCCACCAACTACGACACAGGTCTCTACCACTACGGGATGATCCGTTACGCCGGTGATTACGGAACGGTTCCCGGCCTCGCGAACCTTTTTCTCCCCTTCGGATATGCCAATGCACAGTTCCCCCTCGCCGCAGTCCTCACCAACGGACCCTGGGGAATCGAGGGCTGGCGGCTACTGAACGGGCTCGTTTTCGTGCTCGTCGCCGTGGAATTGTTTCTACGAGTCAGCGCCCGCAGGTTGAGCTGGGGAACATACGTCCTGGTGATAGGTGTGGGTGCTGTGTCACTCCCAGTCATTGGTATGGCTGATTCACTTGTAACGAGCCCCACATCGGACACATCGGTCCTCTTGCTAGCTATCGTGAGCGCTGCATATTTCTGCGATCTACTCGAGAAGCGAGGCCACCTCGCCCCACGATTGTCCGTTGTCATCGTGACAACTGCTCTTGCCGTGGCGCTTCGGCCAACGATGTTGATTTTCGCCGCGGGAATGGCGCTGGCGATCATCGTCGTGCTGGCGACCCGGCACCAGTTCGGTCACCTCAACATTCGGTTTTGGACCATGTCCGGTCTCTGGCTAGGCGCTCTCGGCACCATCCAGATAGTCCGGGACTACGTCCTCAGCGGATGGCTCATCTACCCGCTGTCGATCTTTGGTTGGGACGTGCCGTGGCTCGCTCGTGACCCAGTGAACCTGCGCGAGGCAACGCTTGCAGCCGCCCGCAATCCGTTGGATCCCGACGGGTACCAAGTCGCGCACTCCTGGAATTGGCTTGTCCCCTGGCTTCAGCGCCTTCCCAGCCAATGGGAGACCTGGTTCCTCCTCGTTGCCTTTGTGATCTCCGCCTTGTCTTTCGTGTGGACTCAGTTGCACGGCCGGAACCTGTTATCCATTCGCCTTTTGGCGGTGGCTCTGTTCCCGTCGCTTGCAGCGATCATCGCCTGGTTCGTCGCGAGTCCGCCTTCATTTCGATTCGCATGGGGGCCGATCTTTTTGGTCCCGATCATCGTTATCGCCTGGAGCTGGCTGAACCTTCCGCGGCGCACGCACATGCAAGCATTCACGATGGTGGCCGTTTCCCTCGCTCTCCTGGGTGTGACGACCTATTCCATGCTCTTCCGGAACCAGCTCGCTGAGCGCAACACCACCAGCTTCGTGACGATTGGACCGCTCAGCATTGGCTATTCGATCGCTCCACTGCCCAACGTCCCAACGGCGGAAAGAACCATGGAATTGGGTCTGGTTGTGCAAGAGCCCATCGTGGGCGACCAGTGCTGGTCCAACTATCCCCTGTGCACGATCTTCATGGGCGACAAGATCGGACTTCTCGGTGAGGACATTGCCGAGGGGTTTGTCACGCTGCCCTAACGGCCGTCATTTCCTCTATCGGGCTAAGGGACCGTGGCGCAGGGGGTAGGTGATCGCAGCCCGGCTGTATTCGCGCAAGACAACCAAGCGTCCTCGCGTGGCGGATGACGACAACGCTGCACTTGTCTCGAACGCTCCCGAGGCCACGCACGCCTCTTCCGCGAAGGAAGACTCCCGGAAGTAGGTCATGGCGGTCGATTGGGCCAAGATCCTCCAGTCCACGAGGGCACCGAGCGCACTGGCAGCTTCGTGTCGATTCATAGATTCTGGCTGCGTTACCCAAGTATCGAAACCCGCACGCGTGAGTCGCCTCACCCAACCATCCCGGGCAGTCATGGAATCGCTGGCGACGAAGACTTCCGAAATTCCCGTGTCAGCAGACAGTCTTTGCACTTCAGGTCCGATTCGCCAGAACCATGGTGCTTGGGTATTTCTATCCGAGTAGCGAAGATGCAAACTTAGATACCGCCCGTGCACTTCACGATAACGAGCGACTTCATCCTCGACCATCGGATGCAGTTCCAAAGCCTGGTACGCCTCAAACCGATGCCGGCGGAACTGCCGATCCTGTTGACGCGTCAGTTGACGATCCCCATTTAGTGTGAACTTTCCCCCGGCAACAATTGCAATCAGCTCTGGCGAATGCGTTTCGAGCATTCCCCGAAGTTCCGGCATATAGAACTGTTCACCACGATCGTGACCGGCCAAGTACACGCGGCTTCCCCTTGCAGATGCATGCAGATATCGCGGCACCTCCTCCATCACAAGCCTGTATCCCTGCTCGGCCACCACCGGACTGATGAGTCTGGTTCGGACGAATTCGGCACTGAATACTTGTTCGGCCTGCACGGGACAGACGTCTTGGGGCAGCCAACACACCTTCCAGTCCATACCGAGTTCCTCGGCTAGGAGAGAGGCACTCACGATCGTCTGTAGTCGATTCGCGTATCCGCTGCGCGGAAAAACGACGATGGTTCCCATAGTCATCTCCCTCGAGACGGTTTTAGCATGTGCCGAGATATACCTCTCTTATTCAGAGTCCTACGCAGCCACCAGATGATGCTGTGCACTCCGGACGCAACAGCGAGGAGATCAAAGAATTTTGCTCGGAATAACAGCAGCCGAATCGACCCGGGTGGATCCACGGCTGTGCGATAGTCCCGAACGAGCTCTAAGGAGGACGGGGCAGGGCGCTCCTTGGTGCCTGACACGACATCTAGTGCGGTACGGGCCACAACACCTGCATCAAAGCGATCCATAGTTGACTTCCGGGCATTTATTCCATATTCGCGAGCAAGTTCCGGTCGAGCACCTAGCATTCGCATCGCCTGCAAGAAACCTGCCGGCGTAGTGGCCACGAGTCCTCCTACTTCATGCACGACAACTTCACCTTGGGAGTTGTCGGCCCAAGGGGTGCTGAGTGTTATTGCCGGAACCTCGCATAGTGCGGCTTCCACCAAGACATATCCGAAGGTTTCACCTTGGCTGGCGATGTGACCAAAGACATCCATGGCGCTATACAGGCCGCGCAGTTTGGTGTCCCCCTCCACGCGATCAACCATCCTGATGCGCTCCTTCATAGGCGACGATGCCACCGCCTCAACGACCTCTTCGGGTGGGCCAACCAGCAGCAGCCACGCAGCAGTGTTTTCCAACGCCCACTGATTGAAGACTGTGATCAGGGTCGTCGACCACTTATACGTTTGAGGTTGGCCTACCCGGCCGATGACGAATGCCTCCCCAGGAATCCCTAGTTGGCGCCTGACTTCCAGACCTGCTGGTGCGTCTGGCCAGAAACTTGTCGCTTCTATCGGGTTCGGCACGCGACTTGCAGGTGCCTTCCTGCCCGGTTCTCGCTCGTACTGAAACATGCACCAATCCGAAAACAGGAAAGTCCGGTCCATGAACTCGTTCCATGGATTGACTTTGGCGAAGACATTTTGCTCAACGAAAAAGGCATTCGGATACCGCTCACGTAGCCTGCGAACCAGATCGCACGAGAGTCCGTGTCCGTGGATGTGGATGAGTCCCGGTGCCGGCGACAGCACATCATCTAGAACTTGCCATGCTGCCACTAATGCAACGTCAGGCGATAGGTCGCCTCTTCGCGCGCCGACTGCGTCAACCGCAAGGAGTGCGGACTCATGACCCAACGCGTTATACGCGTTAGCGAAATCGACAGCGGCCCGCTGGGTTCCTCCGATATCAAGATCGTAGACAACCGACAGAACCCGCATAGGACTGTGCCTATTTGGTGATAGCGCGGAAATAGTCGATGGTGGGTAAGAGCCCTTCGGTAAGGCTCACCTCGGGTTGCCACCCAAGAAAATCCTTCGCGCGGGTGATATCCGGTTGACGCCGCACCGGATCATCAGCGGGTAGCGGTAGGTACTCCAGTACCGAGCTCGACTGTGTTTGCTCCAAGACAAGACTTGCCAATTCGGCAATCGTGAATTCGCCGGGGTTACCAAGATTGATCGGTCCGGTAACGGAATCATCGGTGTCCATCATTCGGATGAGGCCTTCAACCAGATCATCGATGTAGCAGAAACTACGGGTTTGCTCGCCCGACCCGTACACCGTCAGGGGGTTCCCGTGCAGCGCGCTCACCACAAAGTTTGAAACGACCCGGCCATCGTTGGGATGCATACGCGGCCCATAGGTATTGAAGAGCCGAACTACCTTGATGCGTAGATCATGCTGCCGGTGGTAATCAAAGAAGAGTGTCTCAGCAGCGCGTTTCCCTTCGTCGTAACAAGCGCGAGGACCGATCGGGTTGACGTTGCCCCAATAATCCTCGTTCTGCGGATGCTCCAAAGGATCGCCGTAAACCTCCGAGGTTGACGTCAAGAGGATTTTGGCTCCGGTTCTCTTGGCCAAGCCCAGCATGTTGATCGATCCGTGAACCGCGGTCTTGGTTGTCTGGACGGGATCTCGCTGGTAGTGGATGGGCGATGCCGGACACGCGAGGTGATAGATCTCATCGACTTCCACATAAAGCGGGAAGGTGACATCGTGTCGAATAACTTCAAATCTCGGGTGCTCGAACAGGTGAGAGATATTCGCTTTGGTGGAGGAGTAGTAGTTGTCCACGCACAAGACGTCATAACCGTCGCCGAGGAGACGCTCACACAGGTGTGAGCCAACGAAGCCCGCACCACCGGTGACAAGCGCGCGGCGGCTTTCGAGTTCCATGGCTGTCCTAGTCCCCTTTCGAGCGGGTGAGTTGCCCAATGTAACGAAGGCCTTGACCGATCAGCCCTCTTGTCGTCGCTTCGAAGACTACTTCCCTGCTCCACCCATCAGCTTTCTCATCAACCTCAACGGGTGGATGAGAAAGCGGGAATGTCAGATTCTCGCTGGACCGTAAGTACTGCGGGCGGCGTTCGGTGTGGGTGGCCGACTCACCGAAGCCAACGTTGTCCACCAGATTCACATTCGACGTAGCGGTCCACATATCCCGCACCATGCCTTCGAAGACCAACTGCATGTCCCAGGTATCGACTTGCTTCCGAGCCATGAGATCGAATATCGACCGCCAGAAGACAAAGCCGGCCGGTGATTTCCCGGAGACTTTCCACAACCGATTGTTCGGCAGCCTCGCAGTCCAATCCGACATGTCGAAGCGGTATAGAGCCCAGGACCGGCGCCACGTGGCCCAACCCCAAATGTGCGGTACTCGAGAAAAGCGATACGAGCATTCAGGCTGGCTTTGGTGCTCTGGTGGCACGAAGTTGCAGCCGGATATGGCAAGCACGCGTTCGTCATCTTCATAACGATCCAGGAGTTGCGAGCAGAAATCGAAGAGTGTGGGCTGGGGAAGGATGTCGTCTTCCAGGATGATCCCTCGCTCTTCGTGCTCGAAGAACCACGTGAGCGCTGTTGCCACAGCCTGGCCGCAGCCCAGATTCGTTTCCTGGAAGTTGGTTCGGACGTCTTGGGTCCAGTCGATCGTGGATACCAAATCGCGGCATTGAGCGACCTTGTTTGCGTCTTCCGCGTTGCCGGCCCGTGGTCCATCAATGGCCACGTAGATGCGGCTGGGCTGGATTTCACGAAGCCGGCTTACTAGCGCGGCGAAGTCGCTTGGTCGATTAAAGGCTATGAGTAGGAGCGGCTCACTCGTCGCCACGGCGCACTTCGCTGTCATCAGGACTGGGGTCCGCCTCTTGTGAGACATCGCTGGATCGAACGCTCTCGCGGATGAGGGCCACCTCTTCCGCCAACCTGCGGATGCGAGCCTCGTGTCGACTCAATTCATAACTCAGTTGAACACTCACCAGAACGAGGACCACACCCATCACGAAGAAAAGCAGATTGACCGGGGCGCCTATTCCGAGCCGCACACCTATCCAATCCAGAGCTCCGGGAATCACCGAAAAAAGGAATCCGATGCCGGCCACGAATAGCCACAGGACTGCGTACTTCTCTTTCAGGATTCCACGGCGCAAGAGGTCAAAGACGAAGACGAATATCGCAAGCGAAGCAATGACGGCTATGAGATTAGTGGTCATCAGGCTTCGTCTCCTTTGCCCACGTTCGACTTCTTGAACACCGTGGCGATCAAGGCAAGGGTGGCACGTCCAAGGTAGAGCGCGGACCACAATGCGTTCTTGCTAGGGCGACCAATCGCTCGGTAGTACATGGTGACGGGCGTCTCGTGGATGGTCAGTCCGTGGCGGATGGCAATCGACAAGGAACCCACCGTGTCGCCCAAGTACTCCGCGGGGTAGTTGATGCTGAACAGCTCAATCGCTCGGGGCCCTGCTGATCGGAATCCGGAGGTGGGGTCGGAGATCCGACCACGGTTCATCTTGCTCAGGGTCTTCGACAGCAGAACCATGGCCCACTTTCGCGGACCCCCAACGAAATACATCGAGTTCTCGTGGAAACGCGTTCCCACCACAATGTCGGCCGAGTCCAAGCCGGCAATCAGGTCATGAAGGTCCGCAGGATCGTGCTGACCGTCCGCGTCTACTTGGACGAGAGACTGGTATCCGTGACGCTTCGCGAACAGGAATGCGGTGCGCATAGCACCACCGACCCCGACATTAAAGGGCAGCGAAACAACGGTTGCTCCGGCGGCATGAGCCCGCATTGCCGTGGTGTCGGTCGATCCATCATCAACGACGAGGACATCCACATCAGGCTGATGGTTACGTACCTTGTCGACAACCTCACGGATGGAGTCCTGCTCATTCCACGCCGGTATCGCGATCAAGGTGCGCGTGGGGGTCGGAGCCAATCTCGATTCTCCTTGTCCCTGCGTGCTCGGCGATGAGCTTCTCGGTCATGGATGCTACCGCCACAGCCGAGGCCGTTCAGGGGCGACAGGCTCAGCCCAGGCAGCTCGCTGAGGGCAATCTGTCAGGCGAAGGAGGACTCTTGCAGCGTTGCCAGCAGGTTGTCGTTCTTGCGGAATGTTGCGACTTTGCGTGAGTGGTAGTTCAACGAACGGCTGCGGAACGGGTGCAGATCGGCCTCCGTAACGGGCACTCGAGGGCCTCCTGCCTCTGGCTCCCACCATCGGCGCTCGTCGATCAGTTCGAGGACACCCGAGCCCATTAAGGGCTCGGTGAAGTCCATCTTGTAGGTGTAGACCCCATGATGGTGGTGATAAGGAACACGGAATGGTTCCGCGGGAACGAAGTCCATCACCAGCAACCAGGATTTCGACACCCGAATCAGTTCGCCGAGCGCCTGGAGGTAGTTGTCCCGACCGACCCAGTGCAGCACGGACCAGCAGATGACCAGATCGAAGGAGCTCGTCTCGAAGGGTAAGCGGTGCGCCGAAGCAGTGTGGAAGGACAGTCGGGAGTCATCACGGTGATTGATCCGTAAGGCCTCGACTGTTTGCTGGTTGGGTTCTACTCCCACAGCCCGCCGTGCACTCAAGAGGTCCGCAACATGGGCGAGGTTGACCGCTGTTCCGCACCCAACGTCCAACATCGAGTCCACTTGCGCGGGAAGAGCAACAAGATCCTCGTCCTTAAGCGTGGGAATGTCGAACCCTGCGCGCGCGGTGAAGTACCGGAAAGATTCCGATTCCTGGAAAATGTGGGTCTGGCCACCGGTGTCCTGGTGGTCGAAAGTCGACTCGTGCGCTGATTCGTCAGGATCCACCGGCTTCCTCCAAGGCACGACCTAGTTCGCGAAGTATGACGGATCACTCCCCCAGGCCAACAAAGCTCTACGATCCGTTCCGATGGACTCCCCGCCAGCACCACAGCCTGCAATACATGCGGCCAGCACCCAGCGCCGCGTCAGCAGGAGTCGTAGTGGCGTTCTGCTATCAGTCGGGTTAGGCCTGTTCATAGCTGCTGCATCGCTGGCCCTTTTCGGCGCGTCTGGCCGAGATGACCCATACATCACCTTCAGCGCAGCCGAAGCCATCATGGAATACGGGCGCCTAGCAAACATCAATGGTGATCCGATCGAGCAATCCACCACGCTCCTACTCACGCTCCTCCTCGCCGGACTTGGGTGGATCACAGGTGTTTCCGTGCCACTCCTTGGCTGGATCGTCGGTTTCGCCGCCCTAGCCGCGATCGCCCCTCTTGCTTACACGATTCTGCGCCAAACCCTGGCCAATACTCGTGCCCTCGCTGCGGCAGCGGTGGTGACTGTGACACCTCCGCTGGTCTATTGGTCAGCAAGCGGAGCAGAGCAGTCTCTGGCGATCCTTCTCACTCTTTGCCTCACACTGCTCATCGCCCACCTCCCGCCACTCGACCAGCGCCCATGGGTGATCGGCGCTGCTGGCCTCATGTCGGTCTTGATTTTCCTGACTCGACCCGATCTCGGACTCTCCGCATTCGCGGCGACTGTGCTACTCACCTTGCTCGCCGCCATTCATCGTCAGCGAAATCGACTGATCTATCTCGTAGCGATTGTCGGGTTGCAATTGTCCCTCATTCTCCTCGTGTCGCTTTCTCGACTGGCGGTGACGGGTTCCATGGTGCCGCAACCACTGGGGGCGAAAGTTGGTACGAGCGTCATCGAACAGGCCTTCCGGGGTCTTGACTACATGGTTGCCAACGCACTGAGTCCCTGGTTTGTCGTGTTTCTTGCCGGCGCAGGTTTCATCGTGTGGAAGTCCCAACTGAAACCTTGGACAGCGTCCAGCACCTTCCTGCTGCTTAATGCAGGGGCGCTGACGGCTGGGGCGATTCTCTCCGGTGGGGACTGGATGGAACTGGGCCGCTTCTTCGCGGCGCCGGCAACATTTCTCATCCTCGCTGTCCTTAGCCTCACCCAAGGCCTTTCAAGTCGGTCTTTCGCAGGCGTCACGAGCGTCTTGTTGCTTTCGCCGATTGTGACTCTTCACTTCTGGAGCGCCGCACCGGTCTCCCTGGATGCCCGCGGGTCCAACCCGCTCAACCGATGGGAACTAGATGCCACCGGCTCGCCTGGTTTACCTCCTGCGCTATCGACGGCATTCAACAAGTGGAACGCCGATCACTTGGGAGACTCCTACTTCCTGGGGGCCGCCGTTCCGGAAGTGGCCACCGTTCTGGATACCGACCCATCGAAACAATTCACCATCGCAAGCGGCCAAGGGGGCTTGATCCCGTACTTCCTTCGGCAGGAGTTCGGTGATCGAATTCGTTTCATCGATCGATTCCAATTGATGACAGATGACTTCGCGGACTGTGATCTCACCGCCGGGACCTATGGGTCCTTTATTTCATGGAACCAGTGGGAGGAGTTTGCCGGTGAATGCGCCCCGGACCTACCGGACATGGTTTTTTCCATCGGGCCGATCCCCTTCGAGGATCTCGGTGACGACTACCGCGTTGTGGTGCACGTCCAGGGAACATCGCGAAACGAGAGCGGCTCGCTTCCCCAGGAACAGTGGCTGGCCGTCAAACGCGAGTATGTGGATCTTGTACCAAGTGTCCTTGGCTAGTCTGGGGCTTCCCGTGGGAAGGCTCATTCGTGTCTAGCTCTGCCATCATTTCGCCCGGCATCATCGATGCTGCGCGAGCCGCGGACCTCATCGTTGTCGGCTCTGGCTTCTTCGGGCTAACGATTGCCGAGCGTGCAGCTGACGCCGGCTACCAGGTTCTGGTGATTGACCGGCGTAGCCACATCGGGGGGAATGCATACTCGGATTTCGAGCCGGAGACCGGAATCGAAGTCCACCGTTACGGATCCCATCTTTTTCACACATCGAATCAGCGCGTGTGGGACTACGTTCAGCGCTTCACTGAATTCAACGGCTATCGGCACCATGTCTTCACGAACCACCAGGGTCGCATCTACCCGATGCCCGTTTCGTTGGCCACTATGTGCGACTTCTTCGGACAAGCGCTCAGTCCCACTCAAGCCCGCGAGTTGGTGAAGGCCCAGATTCGTGAGGAGTCGATCGACGATCCTGCGAATCTGGAAGACAAGGCCATCTCTCTCATCGGGCGCCCCCTCTACGAGGCGTTTATCCGCGGTTACACCGCCAAGCAGTGGCAGACCGATCCCAAGCAGCTCCCGCCGGAAATCATCACCCGACTCCCTGTCCGCTACACGTTCAACAATCGATACTTCAACGATACGTGGGAGGGACTTCCCGTCGAGGGGTACACCAAGTGGTTGTCGAATATGGCAACCCACCCGAATATTGATGTCCGTCTAGAAACCGACTTCTTCGATATCCGAAGTCAGTTACCCACCGATCAGCCCATCGTCTACACCGGGCCGATTGATGAATACTTCGCATTCGCAGACGGTCACTTGACGTGGCGGACCTTGGACTTCGAGGTGGAGGTGCCGGGCATGCCCGACTTCCAAGGGACTTCGGTTATGAACTACGCAGATGAAGATGTTCCCTTCACTCGGATCCATGAGTTTCAACACTTGCACCCCGAGCGCAAGAACACTTCAGGTAAGACGGTGATCATGAGGGAGTTCAGCCGTTTTGCCCACCGATCCGATGAGCCCTACTACCCGATCAACACCGCCGAAGATCGTCAGCGCCTGCAGTGCTACCGGGAAGCCGCTGAACAGGAAAGCAACGTCATTTTCGGCGGCCGCCTCGGCACGTATCAATACCTCGATATGCATATGGCCATCGCCAGTGCACTCACAACGTTCGATAACGAGGTTCACGCCCTCCTCCGACGAGAATCGGGGGCGACTCGATGACGATTGCCGTGGTGATGCCTGCCTGGAACGAAGAGGAAGGCATCGCTGAATTCCTTACTGAACTGCATGATTCCTTGGCTCGGTGGGAGCCAACCTTCATCGTCATCGACGATAAGTCGACGGATAACACCGCCGGGGTGATCCAGGAACTCCAAGCCTCGGGACTGCCAGCGTCGGCTAGTACCAACGATGTCAACAGCGGTCACGGGCCCAGCACGATCCGCGCCCTGCGTGCAGGTCTCCACACGCAGGCTGATGCCATCGTCGCCCTCGACGGCGACGGCCAATTCATCGGAAGTGATGTTGATTCCGTGGTTGCAACACTCTTCGCTTCACGTGCCGACGTTGTCGAAGGGGTACGCCGGTCGCGAAATGATCCCCTCTACCGGCAAGCGGTCTCCGCCATAACCCGAAGTCTGGTCTGGTCGCGTGCCCGGAGCTGGCCAGCGGACGCCAACACCCCGCTGCGGGCCTACCAGCCGGCCGTACTCGAGGCCCTCCTGGCCCAGATACCCGAGTCGGCTTCGACACCGAATCTGCTCATCTCTGCCTTGTGCCGACAAACCGAGGTGACCGTCATCGAGGTCCCCGTGCAGTCGATTCCCCGCAGAGGGAGTAACCAACAGGGCAGCACCTGGAAAGCCAGGAGCAAGTCGTTGCCAAGTAAGCGGTTCGTGAAGTTCTGCACTCAGGCGGCCAAGGAGTGGTGGACCACCAAACCGGCTCCTGTTCGACCGTCGCCCCCGCCACAGCCGTGACCACGAGAGATCGCGTCCATGGTTGGGGAACTCGCTTAGGAGTTGCCGCATTCGTTGCCGTGGCGTGGTTGATCGCGGCGGCTCGGGCAGTTCCCTACCGCGATGGGGACCGGGGAGTGTTCGCGTCGGTTGCTGAACGCCTCGTCGCCGGAGATCGCCTCTACGTGGATGTGTGGGATAACAAGGAACCACTGTTCTACTTGACGCTGTCCTTTGGGCGAGTTGTGTCCCCGCTCATGGATGTCGTGCTGGAGTTGTTATGGCTCCTCGCCGGCTCGTATGCCGCCTTCGTGATCGCTCGTACCTACCGAGCTTCGATACCTACGTCGATCCTCGTGGGATTCACCATCACGCCGCTGGTTCTCACGGGGAGCTCCTACTACGCCGGATTCACCCACCTACCCGGGACCGTGCTGCTCCTGGCAAGTCTTGCCCTCCTTGTCCGCGGCCACCTATTTGCCGCCGGCCTCCTGCTTCCGGTCATAGCCGGTTTCAAGATCCTCGCTTTGCCAGTTGCACTTGCCTTGCTCATCACCTACGCGCTAATCCATCGGTCACTGCCGTGGCTGCGCTACATCCTCGGTGCAGCGTTGAGCCTGGGAGCACTCGCACTACTGCTTGCCTTGCGCGGTGAATTGGTCGGGTTCCTTACCCTCGTCCAGACGAACATCGCCTACTCGCAATCGGATCTAGCCGATGTCTACAACGTTCCGATCTGGAGCCATCTAGAACCTGTCCTGCAGGGCCCGACAGTCGCTCTGCTGGCCACCACACTGCTCATTCTGGCTATCACCCGAGTCCATCTCACAAGTGAATCCCGTGATCTGTGGTGGACAGCCGTGGCAACATTGATCGCTGGCCTTCTCGTGGTGGCTGGCACCGGCCTGTGGTCCCATCACGCTCAGATCTTCTTCATTTCCGGAGTGCTCGCCGCGGTGCTCCTCACCACGGCCCTGCCCACCTTTCAGTCCTTCAACTTCACTGGCGCCGTGGGGCTTGCCGCTGTAGCTGTTCTGCTCTCCGGTGTTCCTTCACTTCGCGATACCGCCGATGAAGTTCTATCCGCGCCAACACGATTTGCCGATCTTTCCCGCACAGCCGATGCCACCGTCTCTCTGCAATCAATCGCACCTGCTGGCAGCACCTACGCCCGTCTAGGCAAGAACACCGAAGACAGCCACGCCCAGGGACTCCGCGATCTCGAACTCGTGTGTTATCAGTTCCTGCAATACCCCTACGACCCACCCGAAAATCTCGCTCGCATCCCCGAATGCCTCCCCACGGCCGACTTCGTGATCGTCGACCCAACTTTCGCGATCGAGCCAGGACAAGACAAGTGGAACGAATTCATCGACAAATCCGCAACGATTCTGAGGCGGGACTTCGATTGCCAGTCTGAGCCATGGGGTGAGCTCTGCGTCAACAGGACACTGACAAATTAACGACTCGTTTTCCGATTTCGTAGCACCGAGGCAACGAACATGGGATTGCCCCACAGATAGCGCTTCGCCAGTCTCGTGGGCTCACGCGCCAACCGGTAACTCCATTCAAGTCCGGACCTTTGCATCCACGCCGGTGCCTGCTCCTTGGTTCCCGCCAGGAAATCGAAAGCTGCACCTACGGCTAGGGCAGTTACGGGCAAAGAACGAGCGATGCGATTGACTTCCCAGTCTTGCTTGGGTGTTCCCAGGCCGACCCAGACCAGCGTGGCACCGCTTTGGCGAATCCGGTCATCACGAACAGCAATCTCCTCGGCGCTCCAGGTACCGAATGGCGGGCTGTCCGAACCAGCGATAACGGTTTGGGGCCAGCGCAAGCGAATGTTCGCTTCCAATGCCGCCAAGGTTTCCGGTGAACCACCGAGCAGGTAGTGCCGTGGACCGGATTGCGTGCTCGCATCCAACACGCCATTCATTACATCCGGACCGTAAACACGGGTCCACGAATGCGCCGTATCCGCATGAAGACGCTTTCCCGCCCAGACCACCGGCATGCCATCGCTAAACACGGCATCGCCGCGCTTAAGCAGATCTCGGTAGGTCGCGTCCTTCTCGGCGAGGGCGACGTTGTAAGCATTCGCGAAGTGGAT
>Ga0209953_1000094_pt1 | contig 35005 bp, 31 predicted proteins | sample SalPonred_H2O_MG_FD_185713 | JGI IMG/M metagenome (GOLD analysis project Ga0209953, IMG submission 185713) | Salt pond water microbial communities from South San Francisco under conditions of wetland restoration - Salt Pond MetaG... | ecosystem: Environmental > Aquatic > Non-marine Saline and...
CGAGGTTCGAATCATCGACCAGACCCATGGACATCACGAATTTGCTGGCGTTGAGGAGCTTGATTGCCAGCCGTCGACCGATTTTCATCTGGCCGACATCGAAGGCGGTATCGGTGCCTGGGCGTCCGGAAGCGGCCCAGTAGCGCACGGCGTCGGAGGAATAGTCGTCGAGCAACCCCATGGGGGTGACCACGTTGCCCTTCGACTTGCTCATCTTCTTGCGGTCTGGGTCCAAGATCCACCCAGAGATCGCGGCGTTGGACCACGGCAGACAATCGTCTTCCAGGTGCGCGCGCACCACCGAGGAGAACAGCCAGGTGCGGATGATTTCGTGGGCTTGGGGGCGTACATCCATGGGATAAACCCGGGCCCATAGATCCGGATCCCGCTCCCACCCACCGGCGATCTGCGGGCTGAGCGAACTAGTGGCCCAGGTGTCCATCACATCCGGATCACCCATGAAGCCGTTCGGTGCTCCGCGCTGGTCTTCGGTGAACCCCTCGGGGGCATCGCTGGACGGATCGATCGGCAAGCGTTCTTCGCTTGGCAGCAGAAGCTCGCTGTAGACCGGGTTCCCGTCGGCATCGAGGCGGTACCAGATGGGGATCGGTACACCGAAGAACCTCTGGCGAGAGATCAGCCAGTCTCCGTTGAGGCCTTCGACCCAATTCTCGTAGCGGACCTTCATGTGGTCCGGGTGCCAGATCAGTTCACGGCCACGTTCGAGCAGGGCTTCGCGAAGTCCGGGCTCCCGGCCGCCGTTGGTTATGTACCACTGGCGAGTGGTGACGATCTCGAGTGGCTTATCGCCCTTCTCGAAGAACTTCACCGGGTGTGTGATCGGCTTTGGGTCACCTTCGAGGTGGCCGGTCTCGGTCAGGATCTCGACCATGCGCTCCTTGGCCGTGTGCGCGGTGGCGCCGGCGATGCGCTCGTAGCAGCCGCGGGCTGCATCGGAAGCGATCCATTCGGGGACATCGCGGATGACGCGGCCGTCCCAGCCGATGATTGGGCGAGTGGGCAGTTGCAGTTCCCGCCACCAGGTGACGTCGGTGAGATCACCGAAGGTACAGATCATCGCGATGCCCGAGCCTTTCTCGGGGTCAGCGAGGGCGTGTGGGACGACGGGCACTTCTACATCGAAAGCTGGCGTGCGCACGCTGCTACCAAAAAGTGGTTGGTACCTCTCGTCGTCGGGGTGAGCAACGAGGGCGACGCATGCGGCCAGGAGTTCTGGCCGGGTCGTTTCGATGTAGACCCGATCAGTGTCGGTTTGGCTGGCCTTCGGAAATCCGATGCGGTGGTAAGCGCCGTCTCGTTCCCGGTCCTCAAGTTCGGCCTGGGCCACCGCGGTGCGGAACGTGACGTCCCACAGCGTGGGCGCCTCTGATTGGTACGCCTCGCCGCGCGCGAGATTTCGCAGGAAGGCAAGTTGGCTCGTGCGCTGCGCGTTGGCATCTATGGTCTGGTACGTCTGCGACCAGTCGATCGACAGACCCATGCGCCGCCACAACTCTTCGAAGGCTTTTTCGTCCTCAATGGTCAGCCGTTCGCATAACTCGACGAAGTTGCGTCGACTAATCGGGAGTTGATTCTTCGCATCCGGCTTCTCGGGAGGCTCGAAGGAGGGCTCGTACGGCAAAGATGGATCGCAGCGCACGCCGTAGTAGTTCTGCACCCGTCGTTCCGTGGGCAGGCCGTTGTCGTCCCAGCCCATCGGGTAAAAGACTTCAAACCCGCGCATGCGCTTGTAGCGGGCCATGCAGTCGGTGTGCGTGTACGAGAAGACGTGCCCCACGTGTAGCGATCCGCTCACGGTGGGTGGGGGAGTGTCGATCGAGTAAACCTGGTCGCGGGTCTTGGTTCGATCGAAGCGGTAAGTGCCTTGCTCTTCCCAGGCCGAAGACCACTTGTTCTCGATGCCGTCTAGCGACGGCTTTTCCGGAACCTCGGGCGCTGATCGCATGGTGGCTCATCCTAGGAGGGGGAGCGCTTGCCTACACTCGCACGGTGGACCTCGCGCGCGTGTGGGCGGAGCTCGATTCGCGATGGCCCGAATCGATTATCGAACCCTCCCTTACCCGCATCGCCTCGGTCATGGAATTGCTCGGTGATCCCCAGCGTGCTTATCCGGTAATCCAGGTTGCAGGCACCAACGGGAAAACATCCACAGCACGAATGATCGAAGCGTTGTTGCGCTCTCACGGTTTGCGAACCGGGTTGTACACCTCACCTCACCTCGTTGATGCCCGAGAACGCATCCAACTCGATGGTGAACCCATCAGCGAAGAAAGGTTGCTTGACACCTGGGCCGACATTGAGCCGTACATCCACTTGGTCGATAAGAACTCGGTGGATGCCGGCGGTGTGCGGATGTCCTACTTCGAGGTTCTCACGGCGCTGGCCTACGCGACTTTCGCCGATGCGCCGGTCGATGTGGCGGTGATCGAAGTCGGCATGGGCGGCACCTGGGATGCCACCTCGGTAGCAGCAGCGAAGGTCGCGGTGATCACACCGATAGGTATGGATCATTCGGAGTACCTAGGTGACACCATCACGGAGATCGCCGGAGAGAAGGCCGGCATCATCGCTCCAGGCGGCATTGCCATTAGCGAGCGGCAAAGTGAAGAGGCAATGGACGTCTTGCTTCGCCGGGCCGCCGAGACCGACACGCAGTTGTACGCCGAGGGCCGTGAATTCGGCATCGTCGAGCGCGAGATTGCGGTAGGTGGTCAGGTAGTCACGATCCGCGGTTTGCGGGGCGAATACGACGATCTCTTCGTTCCATTCTTCGGCGAACATCAAGCATCCAACGCCTGCGCTGCACTCGTGGCGGTCGAGGTATTCCTCGGGTCGGATGACCAACCGTTGAATGTCGAGGTGATGCGTGAGGGCTTTGCGATGGCCGAGACGACAGGGCGCTTGCACGCAGTTCGCCTTGATCCCACGGTATTGGTCGATTCGGCGCACAACCCGCACGGAGCACAAGCGCTCGCCGCAGCCATTCATGACTCGTTTACGTTCGATCGGTTGATCGGCGTGGTGGGTGTACTCGGCGACAAAGACGCTGCTGGTGTGCTCGGGGCGCTCGAACCCGTGCTCGACGCAATCGTGCTCACCACCCCGGCATCCGCTCGCGCGATGCCGGTGGAGGATCTCGCCGCAATTGCCGAAGATCTCTTTGGCTCCAAGGAAGTGATGATCGAACCCGATCTCCTCGAGGCCGTAGACCGGGCGATGGCCTGGGCTGAAGCCGACACGGAGACCGGTGGGAATGGAGTGCTGATCACCGGGTCCGTCGTGCTGATCGGCGACGCCTTGCGTTTGTTCGAGCGACAACGTGGGATGGGCGAGGTTCAGGCCTATCAAGAGGGACTCGACTGATGCGCGTACTCGGTTCCACTGTGCTGATCACCGAGGCGATCATCGTGATGTTGGCGGCGCTAGTGGCGGCCGGAACGGGTGCGGTGGACAGCATGGGGACGTCCTTGGCGGTTGGCGGCGTCCTGGCACTTTTGCTGATCGCTGCCGTGGGAACTATGGGGCGGCCATCTGGTGTGATCGTGGGATGGGTACTTCAGGGGTTCGTGCTCGCGTGGGGTTTTTGGGTGCCCTCCATGTGGGTCGTCGGTGGGATCTTCGCAATCTTGTGGTTCTTGGCCGTACGTAACGGCGCTCGGGTCGATGCACTGCGCGCCCAGCGGGCCGCAGAGGAAGAGCAGCCAGGCGGATAGGCTCTCGTCTCCGAACAAACCGATTTTCGAAGGGACTACCCGTGTCAGAGCGCACTCTCGTCTTGATCAAGCCCGATGGCGTCGAACGTGGCCTTGTAGGAGAGGTGCTCGCGCGGATCGAGCGCAAGGGATTCGCACTCATCGCACTACAGATGCGCACCCTGGAGCGGGAGATCGCCGAAGAGCACTACGGCGAGCACAAGGACAAGCCCTTCTTCGCTGACCTCGTGGCCTTTATTACCGGTGGACCGTTGGTGGCAGCCGTGATTGAGGGCCCCGAGGCGATTGCTTCATGGCGCTCGATGATGGGCGCGACCAATCCGGCTAACGCCGCCCCGGGAACCATCCGCGGCGATCTTGCGACCGAAACGCAGATGAATGTCACGCATGGATCGGATTCACCGGAATCAGCGGCGCGGGAGATCGCCTTGTTCTTCCCCGGTTTGGCCTGAGTGCCTCAGCAGCAAACCGAATGCACCGGCGGCGCGCTTGGGCCGTCTTTGATGCAGTGGCCGACACCGGTGCGCCGTTCTTTCCCATGGGTTCTCGGCGGACTCGGCGTTGCGGCTGTTTCAGTACCCCTCCTGGGTGTCGCTGGCCTGCGCGGCCTGGTCAAGATCGCTCGCACGAAGGGACCACTTGCTGCCGGACTTACCGCAGGCGGCGCGGCATCGGCCCTCGTTGGAGCAAATGTGGCTCTGCGAGCGGTACGTCGATCGAAGGTCCGGCAACTGCGGGACGCTGCACGCAAAATCGATGACGGCTTCTCGGTTCCGCCGGTGAGTGCAGCGGTTACCACCGGACTGGGATCAGAACTCGGCTCGGCAGCGATCGGTCGCGAAGGTGCGCGCTACGTCGGCTCCGCGACCACACCTGACGACATCGAGTTCGTTACCGGTCGCGAGCCGCTGGCTGAACCAATTCGAGTGTTCGTTGGCTATGACGCCGCTGATTCCATCGACGCCCGCATCGAGTGTGCGATGACTGAATTGCGGCGCACCGGAGCCTTCCGGCGTTCAACGTTGCTGATACAAGCGCCAGCCGGTACGGGGTACGCCAACAGCACACCGGTGGATGTAGTCGAAGTGTTGACCCGCGGTGACTGTGCATCAGTAGCGGTTGGGTACGGACTGCTCCCGAGTTTCCTGTCGTTGAATCGGGTCCCGACCGCCACGCGCACGCAGGGGGCGTTACTCGAGGCGATCGCCGATGAATGCCGAGGACTGAGTAACCCGCCCCGAGTGCTGCTCTACGGAGAGAGTTTGGGCGCGAAGGTTCAACAACTCGCTCTACCTGGGGGTATTGCCGATCTTGAGCGGCTAGGAGTCGATCGTGCTCTGTGGGTGGGCACACCTGGGGGAATCGACTACGACGAAACTCACCGCTTGTTCGACCCCGTCGGTATCACCATTGATCGCCCCGAACAGCTTCCGTTATGCACGCCCGAGGCACTCGACGGGATTCGTGTTTGGTTCGTGGAGCACGACGCAGATCCAGTGGTTCGCTTCCGGCGGGCGCTACTGCTCCATCGGCCGGATTGGCTTGATCCGACGGCAACACCGGGTCGGGGAATATCGGGACAGATGCGCTGGCGACCCGGGGTCACCTGGGCGCAGGTGCTGGTGGACACCGTGTACGCGACGGATGTGACGCCGGGGGATTTCCGTAGCGCCGGTCACGACTATCGGGCAGATTTGGGGGTGGCTGCGACCACGGCGTACAACCTGGGTGACGCTGACCGCTCCCCAAACTGGGAGGTCCGACTAGAAGGCCGGCTGCGCGCACTGGAAATCCGCAGGGCCGAGCGGGTGGCTCCGGGTAGCGGCGCTTCCTAGCCGACTCGCTACTCTTAGACAGGGGCGTTTCTCACGGCCCTTCCCCGAGGGTCCGCCACGTGACCGCGGATCCGCCCCCTAGAGAGGTTGCCCTATGTCCGCCAGTAGCTCGTTCGTCGGCCGGGATATGGCCGTCGACCTGGGCACGGCCAACACCCTGGTGTACGTCCGTGGTCGGGGCATCGTGTTGAACGAGCCTTCTGTCGTAGCCATCAACAACAACTCAGGTGGCATCCTCGCGGTGGGTTCTGAGGCGAAACGGATGATCGGTCGGACGCCTGGCAGCATCGTTGCGATTCGACCTTTGAAGGACGGTGTGATCGCCGACTTCGACACCACTGAACGCATGCTTCGCTACTTCATTCAGAAAGTGCACCGTCGTCGCCATCTCGCCAAACCACGCTTGATTATCTGTGTGCCATCAGGGATCACCGGCGTTGAGCAGCGTGCGGTGAAGGATGCCGGTTACGCGGCGGGTGCCCGCAAAGTGTTCATCATCGAAGAACCGATGGCGGCTGCGATTGGTGCGGGTCTACCGGTGCACGAACCAACGGGGAACATGGTTGTTGATATTGGTGGCGGCACCTCCGAGGTCGCGGTCATCTCACTAGGTGGCATGGTCACCAGCCTTTCGGTGCGCGTCGGCGGTGACGAACTCGATAACTCGATCGTTCAGTACATCAAGAAGGAGTACTCCTTGATGCTTGGCGAGCGCACCGCTGAAGAGATAAAGATGGCGATCGGCTCGGCTTTCCCGATGCCTGATGAGCCGCATGCTGAGATCCGAGGGCGAGACTTGGTTACCGGACTGCCACGCACCGTGGTCGTTTCGGCTGAAGAGGTTCGCCGAGCGATGGACGAGCCCGTGAATGCCATCGTCGATGCCGTCAAAGCAACCTTGGATCGCACTCCGCCGGAGTTGTCCGGCGACATCATGGACAGGGGGATAGTCCTGACAGGTGGTGGCGCTCTCTTGCGCGGGCTCGATGAGCGGCTGCGACACGAAACTGGGATGCCGATCATCGTGGCCGAGCGGCCGCTTGATTGTGTGGCGATCGGCTCGGGCAAGTGCGTGGAAGAATTCGAGGCGCTCCAGCAGGTACTGATCTCCGAGCCGCGCCGCTAGTAACCGTGAGTGCTGGCCCTGCGGCCGGCTCGGACACGGCAGACTCAGCCCCATGCTCTCAGGACGCACCCGCATCGCACTAGCGGTGTTGGTCGTCGCGTCGCTTACTTTCGTTATTTTGGACTTGCGTGGCGGGGATGGCCCACTGTCCAGTGCGCGGTCGGCTGTGTCGGCGGTGACCGGGTTGCTGCAACGCGGAGCGGCCACTGTCTTCTCGCCCATCACGTCGACCGAGAACTGGTGGTCTACCTGGCGTAATCAAGCTGGCCAGATCGTCGAATTGCGCGCGGAGAACGAAGAGCTGGAGCGTGCACTTCGAGATTCCGCGAGTGATCGGGCGCGCGCCGATGCATTGGACGAATTGTTGCGGGTGGCTACCGCGGGTCGCTATCGAACCCTGCCAGCGGAGGTGATCTCTGTTGGCCCGGCACAGGATTACGCGTGGACGGTAACGATCGACGCCGGCTCACTCGATGGCATTGAACGGGAGATGACGGTCATCAACGGACAAGGGTTGGTTGGTCGCGTGTTGAAGGTGAACCAGACGACCGCCACTGTTGCCTTATTGATTGATGCGTCTTCCGCTGTAGGTGGTCGCGTGGCCACTACCGAGGAAATTGGGATTGTCGCTGGCACCGGCCGTCAGGATTCACTGGACTTTCAATTGCTCGATCCGCTTGCAGAGCTGGTGATAGGCGATTCGCTCGTTACTTTCGGATCAAGCGGCGGACGCCCATACGCGCCGGGAATCCCGATTGGTGAGGTAACGGATATCACCGGAACGGCTGGTCAGTTGACACGGGTCGCGACGGTCCGGCCGTTTGTCGATGTCTCCCAATTGAGTGTCGTCGGTGTGATCGTTCGGCCACCTCGAGAAGACCCCCGCGATTCGGTGCTACCGCCCCGCCAACAACAGGCCGAGACTGACGACACGACTAGCGACGATCAGGACATACCCGAGCAAGACGGCAACGAAGAGGCGGACGTTGATGACGGAGCAAGGGCTGAAGTGGGCGAATCGTGATCGTTCGTCAGGGTCTGGTCATCGGGGTGCCGCTACTGATCGCCTCGATCATTCAGGTCACGTTGTTGAGTCGACTCGGCTTGCCTGGCGCCACACCCGATTTAGTTGTCGTGACGGTCATTGCAGTGGCCCTTGCGATGGGTCCTGGGCAAGGAGCCTTCGCCGGCTTCCTCGCTGGCATCATCATCGATGTCTCACCGCCATCTGACACTGTGATCGGAGTGAACTCGATCGTGTACCTGGCGATCGGATTCGTTGCCGGTTACATCGTTGATAAGAGGGATCTGACCGTCATCGTGATGATCGCCGTCGGTGGGCTCGCGTGCGCCGCGGCTTCGCTGGGAACCGCCGTGGTCGATTCACTCTTGGGTAGTCCCCGCGTGCTGTGGGACAGCGTGCCGCTCATCACGTTGACCAGTGCCGTGTACGGGGCGGTGCTGGCCCGCGCTGTGGTTCCGCTGATGCAGTGGTTGACCAGGAAACTCGCTCCTGAGGTGCTACTCGAGGGGTGACGGCGAGGACATCTGGCGAACATGGCCCGAAAGAGGGGGTCGGGAACGCCGTCCAGGGGTGAGTCGTCGTACCGTCTAGGTAGGGCGAGCGCAGGTTCGCGGATCAGTCGGCAGATCGGGAGGTCGCATGAGCCAGCGATCAAACCTGCGTCTGCTCGTTCTCGGCGCCTTGATGTTCTCGCTGGTTCTCACCTTGCTCGGCCGTTTGTACTACCTGCAGGTGGTCACAAGTGAGGAGTACAAGACCGCGGCCGTGAACAACACTGTCCGCGAAGTCGTGGAACCAGGAGTTCGCGGGTTGATCCTCGATCAGGCCGGCCGTCCGCTGGTGGCGAATCGGACCTCTTTGGTCGTGACGGTGGACAATTTGGTTCTGGATCGCGAGCCCGACAACGGTGTGGCGGTGATTGAACGCCTCGGAAAGATCTTGGACATACCGGCAGAAGACATTGCCGATCAGTTGATGCCCTGTGGCACCGAGGGCGCGAAGCCACCCCCGGTCTGCTGGAACGGCACCCCCTATCAGCCGGTGCCGATCGCTCAAGACGTCGATCCGCAGGTTGCACTGTCGATCATGGAGAAGGGGCAGTTGTATCCGGGCGTTGAGGCGAAGTTGACGGCTATCCGCGAGTACCCGCAACCCTTCAACGTCAATGCCGCGCACCTTCTTGGCTATCTCGGCCCGGTATCGGAAGAGCAACTCGAAGCCCAGGGCGGCACTACGGCCTATGACCGGCTACGCCGCACAGACGTTGTAGGTCGTTCTGGGTTGGAGGCCTACTACGACGAAGACGTTCGTGGAAAGCCCGGAGTCACCACGCTCGCCGTGGACACCGCAGGACGGGTGACCGGAACCCTCGAAGCATTCCCACCGCAACCGGGCGATTACTTGGTGTCCAGCATCGATGCTCATCTGCAATCGGTGGTGGAGGAACAACTCGTCGGGGCGGTGCAACGAGCCCAACGGCAAGGCAACCCCGGAGATTCCGGTGCTGCAGTCGTGGTCGATGTGAAGACCGGGCGCATCTTGGCTATGGCGAGCTACCCAACGTATGACCCATCGATCTGGGTTGGCGGAGTGACAAAGAAGCAGTTCGAGAAGTTGATGGATTCTGGTTCTTTGGCCTCCAACGCGACCCAAGGGTTGTTCGCCCCTGGTTCGACCTACAAAGTGGTCAGCACTCTGGCGGCGGCGAAATCGGGTTTCAATCTCGGTGGTTCGTACGACTGTCCGAGTCGGGTCAAACTCGGAACGCAGGTGTTCCGCAACTTCGAGTCCTCGGCCTACGGTGAAATCTCATTGCGTCGGGCGCTCGAGGTTTCCTGCAACACGGTTTTCTACAACATTGCGAACGACATGTGGCTCGATGCAGGAGGCGATGACGCCGGGCGCGAAGGGGCGGATCCAATCGCCGATGCGGCTTTGCAACTCGGGCTCGGCCAGGGAACGGGAATCGATTTGCCGGTCGAATCAGTCGGCCGAGTTGCGAGCCGAGACTTCAAGGCCGAAAACTGGGAGCGCAAGCGAGATACCTGGTGCAAAAACGCGGTCGAGGGCTACCCCGAAACACGCAAGACGGACCCAGAGCTAGCGGATTACTTCACCGCGTTGGACCAAGAGAACTGCGCTGACGGTTTCCGATGGCGCGAGGGTGATGCGCTCAACGCATCCATCGGTCAGGGTGACACCGCGGTAACTCCACTGCAGATGGCGATGGTTTACGCCACGATCGCGAACGGCGGCACACTGTACGAGCCTCGACTAGTGAAGGCCCGGATTTCAGCGGATGGATCGCAAGTCGAAGAGATCCCCCCAATCGTTGCTGACGAGATCACTGGCTCACGCGCTAAGCGCGGAATCGCTTTCTTGCAAGACACCCTCCCGGGTGTCACCACAAGCGGATCCGGACGTACCCCCTTTGCCGGCTTCCCCCTCGATCAAATCCCGGTGGCATCGAAGACTGGTTCGGCTCAGGTCACAGGCGACAAAGTGTCGACTTCGTGGTTTGCGTCCTACGCTCCCGCGAATGACCCCCAATACGCGGTGGTCATGATGGTCACCCAAGGTGGTACCGGCGCAAAAACCTCTGGGCCCAGTGTGCGCAAGATCTACGAAGCTCTGTTTGGTGTGAAGGGACAAGATGTCGATCCTGCACGCAGCGTGCTGGTAGACGGAAAGCCAAGTTCGCAGCTACCGGTGATCCGCGAAGATGGAACTCCGGTCATGCCGCTAGGTGAGGATTCCGGGCTGCCAGAAGCACGCGATCCTGATGGCAGCAACGTGAGTGCTCGTGGTCGCGACAACAGTCGCGGAGGGGACGGCGCATGACGAGTCTTTTCCCAACCAAATCCTCCGACGCTGCGGTTGCGCCGCGCCGAGAGCGCCAAGGCGGCTACTTCCGGGATCTGGACTGGACTTTGATCATCGCCGCGCTTGGTGCGTCCATCATGGGTGCGGCGTTGGTTTGGTCGGCGAGTCGAGCAGATCTGGCCGCCGAAGGTGACCCGCAGTCCTACCTAAAGCGTCACCTGATCAATCTCGGGGTTGCGCTCGTGCTCGGTGTGATCGCCACTCGTGTCAACTACCGATGGCTTCGCGCGTACACCCCCATCTTGTACGGGGCATCTATGGCGCTGTTGCTGGTGCCCTTCGTTCCCGGGCTCGGAGTGACGATCGCCGGTGCCCGAGCCTGGATCGACGTCCCGCTTGGGTTGACGATTCAGCCATCAGAGTTCGCGAAGATCGCGGTGATTTTGATGATGGCGGCGCTGTTGTCGGAAAGACGCGATATCGAAGACGAACCAAGCTCCCGGGACGTGTTGCTCTCCTTAATCGTTGCTGCGATCCCGACCGGGATCATCTTGATCCAGAACGACACCGGCACAGTGCTGATTCTGGGAGCAGTGGTGATCGCTGTCATCGCCATCGCCGGTGTTCCAACGAAGTGGTTAGTTGGGTTGATTGGCGCGGCGATTTTGGGCATTTTGGTCGCGGTCCAGTTGGGTCTTTTGCAGCAGTACCAGGTGGAACGTCTGACCTCCTTCATAAACCCCGACCAGGACATTGGGGCGAGCGCTTACAACGCCAACCAGGCGCGGATCGCCATCGGTGGTGGGGGTATGGACGGCTATGGCCTATTCCAGGGTCCGCAGACGCAGGGCAACTTCGTGCCGGTGAACGAAAGTGACTTCATCTTCACGGTTGTGGGGGAGGAACTCGGCTTTATCGGTTCTGCCATCCTCATAGTGCTGTTGGCCATAGTTCTGTTTCGCGCGATTGCGACCGCGTGGAAGGCAGATGACATGTACGGCCGATTGGTTGCCAGTGGTATCGCGGCCTGGTTCGCCTTCCAAATGTTCGAGAACATCGGTATGACCTTAGGCATCATGCCGATCACGGGGATCCCGTTGCCCTTCGTGTCAGCTGGCGGCACTTCCCTCATGGCAACCTGGATCGCCGTAGGTTTGCTGCAAACGGTGCGGATGCATTCCCTGGCTGCCTTCCGCGCGCAAGTGTGAATCGGTCCAAGACACCGCGTCTACTCGTTACCCTTGCGGGCATGACGGATCTGAGAGCTGGCCGAGCGATCGGCGCTTCCCATTTTGATCGACTCGAACCGCTCTTGGCGCAGGTTGCCAAGCCGATCCAATACGTGGGTGGGGAGGTCAATGCCGTCACCAAAGAGTGGGGCGCGGCTCAGGTGCGCTGGGCGCTCATGTACCCGGACGCCTATGAAGTAGGCGCCCCCAATCAAGGCATCCAGATCCTTTATGAGGTGTTAAACGAACAACCAGACATCTTGGCCGAGCGCAGTTACGCCGTCTGGCCAGATCTCGAACAAGCAATGCGCGATTCCGGAGTGCCACAGTTCACCGTCGACGGTCACCGAGCGTTGGGTGACTTCGATCTCCTTGGCATCTCCTTCGCTACCGAGCTCGGCTACACCAACATGCTTACCGCTTTGGACCTGGCAGGTATCGCTCTGCATGCGAAGGATCGCGATATCGACGCGCCGCTAGTGGTTGCCGGCGGCCACGCGGCTTTTAATCCCGAGCCGATTGCGGATTTCATCGACGTAGCCGTACTCGGGGACGGCGAGGAAGCGGTGTTGCTGATCTCCGGAATCGTGCGGCAGTGGAAAGCCGAAGGGAGGCCGGGCGATCGCTTGGAGTTGCTGATGCGCCTGGCGCGCACGGGATCTCTCTACGTGCCGTCCCTGTACGACGTCACCTACCTCGTGGATGGGCGTATCCAGCGGGTTGTACCGACCCACCCGGACGTTCCCTGGCGCGTGGCCAAGCACACGCTCATGGATCTCGACGAGTGGTCCTACCCCAAAGCCCCGCTGGTTCCGCTCGCCGAAACCGTGCACGAACGGATGAGCGTCGAGATTTTCCGCGGGTGCACGCGCGGGTGCCGCTTTTGCCAGGCAGGCATGATCACCCGTCCGGTGCGCGAACGCTCCATCACCGGAGTAGCCGAGATCGTCCAGCGCGGATTGGAGGCGACCGGCTTCGAGGAGGTCGGGCTGCTGTCCTTGTCCAGTGCCGATCACTCCGAGATCGGCGACATCGCCAAGAATCTCGCGGATCGGTATGAGGATTCGCAGACATCGTTGTCTTTGCCGAGCACCCGCGTTGATGCGTTCAACGTTGATCTCGCCAACGAGCTCTCGCGCAATGGCAGGCGTAGTGGTTTGACCTTCGCCCCTGAAGGCGGCAGCGAGCGGATGCGCAAGGTGATCAACAAGCAAGTGACCGAAGAGGACTTAATCCGCACGGTCACCACCGCGTACGCGTCCGGTTGGCGGCACGTGAAGTTGTACTTCATGTGTGGGCTGCCCACCGAAACTGACGACGACGTCCTACAGATCGCCACCTTGGCTAAGGAGGTCATCAAGGCCGGCCGAGAGATTTCCGGTCGTCGCGACATCAAGTGCACAGTGAGTATCGGCGGTTTCGTGCCCAAACCGCACACTCCATTTCAGTGGGCGAGCCAGCTCGACCATGAGACGACCGATTCGCGATTGATGAAGTTGAAGGAAGCCATCCGCTCGGATCGCGAATACGGCAAGGCCATCGGCTTGCGTTACCACGATGGCAAGCCCGGCATCGTCGAAGGTTTACTTTCCCGCGGTGATCGTCGGGTGGGTCGGGTGATTGAGACAGCCTGGCGCGCCGGTGCACGCTTCGATGGATGGAGTGAGCACTTCTCGTACGACGGCTGGATGACGGCAGCCGATGAGACCTTTGCACAGGATGCCATCGATGTCGATTGGTTCACCATCCGCGAGCGTGAACGAACCGAAGTGCTGCCCTGGGATCATCTGGATTCGGGGTTGGACAGCGCCTGGCTGTGGGAGGACTGGCAGGACGCCCTTGACGAAGTTGCAGTGGACGACTGCCGCTGGACTCCGTGCTTCGACTGCGGAGTATGCGACCAACTTGGTACTGAGATCCAGGTCGGGCCGACGGGGGTCACGTCCTTACCGATGCCCGAGGTCCGCGCCGGTGGCTAGTCGCCGCCCACCAGATCGAGACGTTGCCCCGGTAGTTCAACGAATCCGTCTGCGGCACGCCCGCCGCGGCCGGTTGCGCTTTTCCAGCCATCGGGATTTCCAGCGTGCGCTGGAGCGGGCGATCCGGCGGGCGGGTCTACCGATCGCGTTCAGCGCCGGCTTTTCCCCGCATCCGAAGATCTCCTACGCCGGTTCGGCGCCCACGGGAGTGGCCAGTGAGGCGGAGTACGTAGAAATCGGGTTGACCTCGCCCAGGGATCCGGTGGCGGTACAGGTGGCGTTGGATGCCGCGCTCCCTCCGGGGTTGGACGTTATCGACGCCGTAGAGGTGCGCACCGGCGATTTCGCGCAACGCCTAGAGGCGAGTTGGTGGCGGATCGAGTTCCCCGAAGTGGATCCGGGGGTCGTAGGAGCGGCCCGCGAGGCCTTCTGGGCCGCTGACAGCGTGGAGGTTGAGCGGCGAACGAAGTCCGGCCTGCGCCGCTTCGACGCGCGCGAACCCGTCGTATGGATGGACGCGCAGCCGGAAGCGGTCGGCGGGTGTGCCATACTCGAGGTGGTCGTCCGGCACGTCACTTTGTCGGTTCGACCCGACGACGTACTGGCCGCGCTGCGGCAAGTGGCCGACCTAGCACCGCCGGTCCCACCTCGGGTAACCCGGCTGGCCCAGGGGCCTCTTGACCCGGCTACCTACGCCGTGGGCGATCCATTCGCTCCGGACCGCAGGGATTGACCCGGCGTCGATCGAGTCTTAGGTCCACGCAGCGCCACGCGCGCGAACCGACGACTACCCAGAAGGCTTTAATGAACCGGCTCCAGCGGCAGTGACCCGTTGAAGGGCCCTAAAGGAGCGCGACCCCATGGTCGACGAAACATCGAACGAATCCGGCTCGGCAGATCACGAGAGCCCCACAAAGAAGGCGTCCAAGTCGAAGGCAGCCAAGCCGAAGACTGCCAAGAAGACTTCCAAGAAGGCTTCCAAGCCAAAGGCCTCAAGCCAAGGCGAGTCCGACTCCAGTGAGCCGGCGACTGCGTCAACCGCCGCCCCGCTGTTCCAAGCCGCGCCGGAGAAGAAGGCTGCTCCGCGCCGCGCTACCCGCCGTACCGCACCTCCGGATCAAGAAGCACCGGACGTAAGCGACACCGCCGAGCGCGAAGCCCCGGTTGCCGAAAAGGCCGCCGAAGGAACGCAGACTTCCGACGAGTCCGGCGCAGCGGGCACCGCTGTCGGTGACGAGGACTCAGGCGAGAGCCGGACCTCCGGGCGGCGGCGCCGTGGGGGGCGCGGACGCCGGCGTAAGGGCTCCGAAGAAGAAAGTGACGATGGTGCGAGCGCATCGGACTCTGCTGACACGGGGGGTGCCGAGAGCGCCACGGATTCTGGTTCCGTCGAGGGCTCTGCTGACTCCACTGAGTCCCAGGGCTCCGCTGACTCCGCTGACTCCGCTGACTCCGAGAGTGGTACCGGCAGTAGCCGGCGGCGGCGGCGTCGCCGGCGGCGCGCTGACTCCGGTGGGGACACCGATAGCGGCGATGATCCGCCGAACACCGTCGTCAAAGTTCGTGAACCACGGGAGAGCAAGCGCGGCGACGCCGACAACATGCGTGGATCCACGCGACTCGAGGCCAAGAAGCAGCGCCGCCGTGAAGGTCGCGAAGCTGGACGTCGTCGTGCCCCCATCTTGAGCGAATCGGAGTTTCTCGCCCGCCGGGAGTCGGTCGAGCGGGTGATGGTCGTTCGACAAAGTGAAGACCGTACGCAAATCGCCGTTCTGGAAGATGGCGTGCTCGTCGAGCACTACGTCACCAAAGGGTCATCCGCCTCGATGGTCGGGAATGTTTACCTCGGTCGTGTGCAGAACGTGCTGCCGAGTATGGAAGCGGCCTTCGTCGACATTGGTCGTGGACGTAACGCGGTGCTCTACGCAGGTGAGGTGAATTGGGATGCCGCAGGCTTAGACGGCCAGCCCAAGCGCATCGAATTCGCGCTGAAGTCCGGAGACCCGGTATTGGTGCAGGTCACCAAGGATCCGGTTGGGCAAAAGGGTGCGCGACTCACCAGCCAAATCTCACTGCCCGGTCGCTTCCTGGTCTACGTGCCCGATGGCTCGATGACTGGAATAAGCCGCAAACTCCCGGACACGGAGCGGACCCGGTTGAAGTCAATCCTGAAGCGGGTTATGCCAGAAGACGCCGGCGTAATCGTTCGCACCGCAGCTGAGGGTGCATCGGAAGAAGCCCTCGAAGCAGATGTTGAGCGGCTGCAAGCGCTGTGGACCGACATAACCGAGGCCACTGAGAAGGCCAGTCCACCGGAGCTGCTCTACAGCGAGCCGGATCTGTCGATCAAGGTCGTCCGTGACATGTTCAACGAGGATGTCGCGAAATTGGTCGTCTCCGGAGATTCCGCCTGGCGCACCGTCGATGCGTACATCTCGGCGGTCGCCCCAGACCTCCTCGAGCGACTCGATCATTGGGTTGACAACGATGACGTCTTCGCACGTTACCGAGTTGATGAGCAACTCATGAAGGCGCTGGATCGCAAGGTGTGGTTGCCCTCCGGTGGTTCGCTGGTCATCGACCGCACCGAAGCAATGACGGTGGTCGACGTCAACACCGGCAAATTCACCGGCTCCGGTGGCAACCTCGAACAGACCGTTACCAAGAACAACCTCGAGGCTGCTGAAGAGATCGTCCGGCAGCTGCGGTTGCGCGACATCGGCGGAATCATCGTGGTCGACTTCATTGACATGGTGCTGGAGAGCAACCGGGATCTGGTGTTGCGCCGGTTGGTGGAATGCCTCGGCCGTGACCGCACCAAGCACCAGGTTGCCGAGGTGACGTCGTTGGGCCTGGTCCAAATGACCCGCAAGCGCATCGGCTCTGGATTGCTGGAGTCCTTCTCGGAGAACTGTGAGGTTTGCAGCGGACGTGGCATCAAGGTCTCGCTGGGCCACGCCCATGAGCCCGCTCCGCGTTCCCGGCGTCCGGCGGGCGCCGTGGATCCGGCACAGGTGGCCGCCCGGGCTCTCGCTGCCCGCGAGGCCGAGGGCGGAACGCCGGATTCTGCTCAGGAACCAGCGCTTAATCCGGCGCCGGATGCAGGCGAGGATCCAGCCGAGTTGCCCGACACCGAATCGGACCAATCGCTGTTCGCCAGCGACGACTGACGCCCGATTTCTCGCCTGAAGGGGCATGCCGTACCCTTAGCGCTTGCGCCTGAGGGCTCGACCTTCGCAAGTTGATAATTGCTTGCCGAGCCGTCGCCTTCGGGACTCACCCTCACGACAGGAGTACGCACGTGTACGCGATTGTTCGAGCCGGCGGCCGGCAAGAGAAGGTCGAGGTCGGTGATGTCGTTGTCCTCGATCGCATCACTGGCGATCCCGGCACAGCCATAGAACTGCCCGCGGTGCTACTCGTTGATGGCTCCACCATCACCAGTGAGAAGGCGGCGCTGACCAAAGTGAAGGTCACGGCCGAGATCGTCGACCAGCGCCGGGGACCGAAGATCGACATCTTGAAGTACAAGAACAAGACCGGTTACCGCCGTCGCCAGGGGCACCGCTCCGAATTGACCGCGGTCAAGGTCACCGACATCGCCACGGGCAAGTAAAAGGGACCGGACATGGCACATAAGAAAGGTGCGTCAAGCACCAGAAACGGCCGCGACAGCAACGCCCAGCGTCTAGGCGTGAAGCGCTTCGGCGGACAGAACGTCGGCGCCGGCGAGATCATCGTCCGGCAGCGCGGCACTCACTTTCATCCCGGACTCAACGTCGGCCGAGGCAAGGATGACACCTTGTTCGCGCTGTCTGCAGGTACCGTGGAATTCGGCTCGCGGCGCGGTCGTCGCGTCGTCAACGTCCTCGCCGAGTAGTCGTCCGGGCTCGCGCCCGGGTCGGTGGTCGCTATGAGCACTTTCGTGGATCGAGCAGTGGTCCACGCCCGCGGTGGTGACGGCGGCAATGGCTGCGCGTCGGTGCACCGGGAGAAATTCAAGCCGCTTGGCGGACCCGATGGGGGGAACGGCGGCCGGGGCGGCGACATCATCGCCGTGGTCGATCCATCCGTCACGACCCTTCTGGACTTTCACCGTCACCCGCACCGCAAGGCTGCCAATGGGCGTCCAGGTCAAGGGTCAAATCGCAACGGGGCTGAAGCAGACGATGTCGTCCTGCGGGTACCGAGCGGAACGGTAGTCACCACAGGCGACGGCGAAGTACTCGCCGATCTCGTGGGCGACGGGCAGACTTACGTTGTTGCCTCTGGTGGGCGAGGTGGATTAGGCAACGCTGCCCTTGCGTCGCCTCGACGTAAAGCCCCTGGCTTCGCTTTACTCGGTGAACCTGGAGAGGTTCGCGATGTCGTCCTGGAACTGAAGACAGTTGCCGATGTTGCGCTCGTGGGTTTTCCCAGCGCCGGTAAGTCGAGTTTGATCGCTGCGTTGTCGGCTGCTCGCCCGAAGATCGCTGATTACCCGTTCACAACGCTGGTGCCCAACCTCGGTGTGGTGAGCGTTGATGACATCGTCTTTACGGTGGCCGATGTCCCCGGCTTGATTCCCGGGGCTAGCGAAGGCAAGGGCTTGGGGCTGGAATTCCTCAAGCACGTGGAACGCTGCGCCGTTCTTGTTCACGTACTTGATTGCGCTAACGCTGAGCCCGGCCGTGATCCGATTGCCGATTTCGATGTGATCGAATCCGAATTGCGCTCCTATGGGGGGCTGAGTGATCGACCCCGCGTGGTGGCTTTGAACAAAGTCGATCTCCCCGACGGACGTGCGATGGCTGAGTTGGTGCGTCCTGAACTAGAGCAGCGCGGCTACGAGGTGTATGAAATCTCAGCGGCCACCCATGAGGGCCTGCGCCCCTTAGCTTTCGCCATGGGGCGGCATGTCCTGCAGGCTCGAGCGGAGGCACAAGACCGTGTCCCGCCACGCGTGGTCATCCGCCCGACACCCGTAGACGACCTCGGCTTCACCGTCACTGCGGAAACCGAAGGGTTCCGGGTGCGTGGCAGCAGGCCAGAACGCTGGGTGCGACAAACAGACTTCTCCAACGACGAAGCGGTGGGCTACCTTGCGGACCGCCTTGCCCGACTTGGCGTGGAGGAGCGACTCACCGAACTCGGCGCGCAACCAGGGGCAACGGTGATGATCGGCGGAGGCGAAGATGCCGTCGTTTTCGATTGGCAACCCACCATCGGCGGTGACATCAGCGGCCCACGCGGAAGTGACGATCGGCTCTACGTTGCCTCCGACAGTGGACAACAGATCTGGAATGAGGAAGACCAATGAGCGCAGTGCGCGAGGCGATTGCGTCGGCGCACCGGATCGTCGTGAAGATTGGCTCGTCGTCGTTGACCGCAGAGAGCGGGGGATTGAACGAGCAGCGGGTGGATGCGTTGATCGGCGCGTTAGCGCAGCGTCGTGCTCGTGGATCACAGGTAGTGGTGGTCACCAGCGGAGCCATCGCGACCGGCTTTCCAAGCCTGGGTCTGCGGGCCCGTCCTCGGGATCTGGCGACGCAGCAGGCATCTGCCAGTGTTGGTCAAGGCGTTCTCCTCGCCCGTTACACCCAAGGTTTCGCCCATCACGGCATCACCGTTGGGCAGGTCCTACTGACATCGGACGATGTCACGCGCCGCAACCACTACCGCAATGCGCAGCGGACGATGTTCCGGTTACTCGAATTAGGTGTGCTGCCTATCGTCAATGAGAACGACACGGTGGCAACGGACGAGATTCGATTCGGTGACAATGATCGTCTGGCGTCGCTTGTCGCCCATGTGGTGCAGGCGGACGCGCTAGTTCTGCTCTCCGACGTGGATGGTCTGTATGACATGCCACCGCAGCGCCTCGGTGCCCGACTTGTTCCCGAGGTTCGGGACGTCTCGGATCTAACCGGGGTGCGTACGGGTGGTGTGGGTGATGCTGGCGTGGGTCTCGGTGGGATGGCCACGAAAGTGCAGGCCGCCACGATCGCCACGGCAGCTGGTATTCCCACCCTGCTCGCTGCCGCAACGAGTATCGAGTCGGCGCTTGGTGATGCCAACACGGGAACCGCGTTTCATCCCACGGGGTCGCGCTCATCGACCCGATTGTTGTGGCTGGAGCATGCGACGACAGCGTCGGGAAACGTCACCTTGGACCCCGGAGCCGTGGAAGCTGTGACCGTCCGGCGGGCATCACTGTTACCGGCGGGCATCACTGCGGTTTCTGGGACGTTCGTGGCGGGTGATCCGATCGACTTATTGGACGAAACCGGTCGCGTAGTGGCGCGAGGTTTGGTCAACTTTGATGCACGGGAGTTACCAGAACTCCTCGGACGCTCGACTCGGGAGCTTGCCCGCGAACGCGGACCCGAATACGAACGTGAAGTCGTGCATCGCGACGACATGGTCGTGTGGGCTTCGCCGTAGCAGGAAGGGGTGTGCACGTGACACTGCATAGCGTGCCGCCCATCGATAGTCCTGCAGACCTGCGCATGTGGCATGTAACCGTGACTGTGTCCGGTCAAGCGACATCTGCCGATCAGGTTCGAGAGGCGCTAGAGCGCTTGAACATCGAGCATCCCTTCCTCCTGGAGGCTCGTTACTCAGGGGATCGCGCGGAGATCCGGTATTGGGAGGAGGCGGTGGACATGGACACCGCTGCGCGAGTGGCGAGCACCATGTGGGCGGATAACGTCGAAAGCGCCCAACTCCCGGCATGGGAGGTTGTGGCGCTGCAGGTCCTCGACCGTGCAACCTACGTGTCTCGTGAGCCGCTACACGGGGTTCCCCGTTCAGGCGCAGCGTCGGCGGGGCGGATCGTTCCCTTCGCGTAGGCGATACGAAGTACCGCGCCCTCGAAGTGCGCGTACGCTGCAGACATGCACGATGATCGAGAGGCCGTTCACGACACCGCGCGCAGATCTCGGGTGGCCGCCCAAGAATTGCGGATCCTCACGCGCGACCAGAAAGACGCCGCACTTCGGGCGATGGCCGATGCGCTTGTGCAGCAAGCCGCACAGATCACTGAGGCAAACTCTTTGGATCTTCAGCGCGCCAGGGAGAACGGCACGTCTGAGGCACTGATCGACCGCCTGACTTTGGACGCACCGCGGATCACTGCGATCGCAGATGCGCTGCGCGAGGTTGCCGCGCTACCTGATCCGGTGGGCGAAGTGGTGCGCGGGTACACCCTGCCCAACGGTCTGCAGGTACGCCAGGTGCGCGTCCCACTCGGTGTGGTGGGCATGATTTACGAAGCGCGTCCCAACGTGACCGTTGATGCCGCCGGTCTGTGCTTGAAGAGCGGCAACGCTGCTCTGCTTCGTGGTTCGTCGTCTGCGATGGAAAGCAATCGGGCACTGGCCGAAGCGATGCGTTCTGCACTGGTGGGGCAGGGCCTCAATCCGGATGCCGTGCAGCTCGTACCCGGTGATTCACACGAGTCGGTCAAGCACCTGATGACTGCACGTGGGCTAGTCGACGTCTTAATCCCACGAGGCGGTGAAGCACTCATCCGCAGTGTGGTGGAGAACTCCACGGTTCCGGTGATCGAGACAGGTGTGGGTAACTGTCACGTCTATGTCGATGCCGATGCGGATATCGAGAAGGCTGTGCGTCTTGTGGTCAACAGCAAGGCCCAGCGCGTGAGTGTGTGTAACGCGGCGGAAACACTGCTCGTGCACCGCGATATTGCTCCCGCATTCTTGAGCGCCGCACTACCGGCATTAGCCGACGCAGGTGTCACCTTGCACGCAGATGCCGCCTTCGCTTCAGCGGCGAGCGGCCAGGGGTGCGAAGTTGTCGAGGCGACCGACGAGGACTGGGCGGCGGAGTACTACTCGCTTGATCTTGCGGCCGCGATCGTCGATGACATCGATACTGCGATAGAGCACATTCGTCGTTGGTCATCGGGGCACACTGAGGCGATCATCTCCGATAGCCAGTCGGCAATAGCCCACTTCACCGCGCGAATCGATTCAGCTGCGATCATGATCAACGCCTCGACACGTTTCACGGACGGAGGCGAATTCGGCTTCGGCGCCGAGATTGGGATCTCTACCCAGAAGTTGCATGCCCGCGGTCCGATGGGTCTACCCGAGCTCACCTCCACCACCTTCGTCGTAACCGGCGATGGACACACCCGCGGCTAGGGGATGCTGCGGGACTCGCAGGTAGGGTGGAGGGCATGAACGATTCACTCGCTGCGCTCGCGTCGCAACTGGTGGCGGCCGAAGCTGCCGGGGAGGCCTCGACTCCGGCGTGGGTCTTCGGACTCGTTGCTCTGGGCATCCTTATTGGCCTGTTGATCGTTACCTTGATGATCAGGGTGGACCGCTGACGAACAGGCGCATCGGTGTCATGGGTGGCACCTTCGATCCCATTCATCACGGCCACTTGGTCGCCGCCTCCGAGGTTGCCCATCGGTTCGACTTGGGGCGGGTCATCTTCACCCCGACCGGGCAGCCGTGGCACAAGCAGCGCACCGCGACCGCTGGTGAGGACCGATACCTCATGACGGTTATCGCGACCGCTGCAGATACTCGCTTCGAAGTCTCGCGGGTCGACATCGACCGGGAAGGCCCGACCTACACCGTCGATACCTTGCGTGATCTGCAAAGCGGGTTCGAAGCAGCGCACCCGGATGAGAGCGCCGAGTGGTTCTTCATCACTGGTGCTGATGCCCTGTCCGAAATCGTGGGCTGGCACGATCCAGATGGCATCGTCGATCGCGCGCATTTGGTGGGTGTCACTCGCCCCGGACACCACCTCACAGATCCGGGGTTGCCCGAGGGTGTGGTGACACTCATCGAGATTCCCGCGCTGGCGATCTCCAGTAGCGATATCCGCACCCGGGTTGCGGCAGGTGAACCGGTCGACTATCTGGTTCCTGAAGGCGTGGCCCGCTGGATACGTAAGCGCCGGCTCTACGCGAAGGCCCCGAAATGACGGCATCTTCGGAAGCAGTGGAGACGGCGATCGCTGCGGCGCAAGCCGCATCGGACAAGATCGCCACAGACATCGTGGCCATCGACGTCAGTGATCAACTCGTGATCACCGATGTGTTCGTGATCTGCTCAGCTGCCAACGAGCGCCAGGTGAAGGCCATCGTCGATGCAGTTGAGGAACGATTGCATTCCCTTGGCATCAAGGCAATTCGCCGCGAGGGGCTCAAGGATTCCCATTGGGTGTTGTTGGACTTCGGTGACGTCGTTGTTCATGTCCAACTAGCTGAAGACCGCACCCACTACGCGATCGAGAGGCTCTGGAAGGACTGTCCGCTATTGGAGCTGCCCGAATCGGTGACGACGGGTAACCCACGAAGCGGTAGCGCGTGAGCGAACAACGCGATGGATCGGATTCCCGCCGGGAACGCCGAATCATCTTCTGGCGCCACGGTCGGACTTCCTGGAACGCCCAGCGCCGTTTTCAAGGTCAGTCGGACATCCCGCTCGATGAGCACGGCATTGAGCAAGCGCAACGGGCTGCAGCAATGTTGGTTCACCTCGCCCCGCACCGCATCGTTTCCTCAGACTTAGCGCGCGCGCGTGCCACCGCCGAGGCGCTGGGTGTCATTGCGGATCTCCCAGTACTTACCGATCCGCGTCTACGCGAGACGAATGCGGGGGAGTGGGAGGGGCTGCACCGAAGTGACCTCCTTGAGCGCTTTGGTCCGCAATTGGCGCAATGGGCGTCGGATTCCTATGCGCGCCCTGGCGGTGGGGAGACGCGTGTCGAGGTAGCTGATCGGATGGTTGCCGCTGTTGCCGAGTATCTAGAGCAGCTGCCCTCCGGTGCCACTCTCGTGGTAGCAACGCATGGTGGTTCGGCTCGGGCCGCGATCGCAGCCCTGTTGGAGATCCCGCCGGAGAACTGGGGTGCTCTGGGCGTGTTGAGTAACTGTGCGTGGTCAATTCTCACCGAGAACGGCACCGGGCACGGCCCGAAGTGGCGGCTTCAGGAATACAACGCTGGTTCGCTTCCCACGCCCGCCCTCGCCGACGATCGCTAACCCTTTCCTCCAGCCCCTGGACGATCGACCGTCATTCGTCCAGCATCCGCGTGCCGCGTGGCTTTTCCTCCAGGGTATGCTGCCGGTTCGCGTAATGCGGGGCTGTAGCGCAGCTGGTAGCGCACCTCCATGGCATGGAGGGGGTCAGGGGTTCGAGTCCCCTCAGCTCCACCGGATGGCCGTATCGAACGCGAACGACGCACAGAGCCCACGCCATGTCTTGATTGTGGGAGCAGGCCCGGGTATCGGTTTCCACTTTGCTCACCTCGCTGCCAAAGCCGGCGCGGCTGTGACTCTCGTCGCCCGCAAACAAACGAGCCTTGATGGGGCCCGCGACCAGCTGATCGCAACAGGTGCCCACACCCCGATTCGAACGCTCGTAGCCGATGCCGCGGACCCTCAGGCCCTCGCGTCCGTTCTCGGTGCCTATGCCGAGAACGCGCAGCCACCAATAGACACCGCATTGTTCAACGTTTCGGCATGGGTGCCCGGAGGCCTAGTCAGCGATCTGGTGGAGGTGACACGCGGGCTCGAGGCAGGAGCAGTGTCAGCTCTAGCGATGGCTCAGGCGCTTGTCCCGGTAATGCGTGAATTGCCTGCGGCTCGGCTGCTTTTCACCGGCGGAGGTTCTGCCGATGTCCCGATGACCGCCAGCTGGGGCTTGGGCATGCAAAAAGCTGCGCTGCGTAACGTGGTGCTCGCTCTTGCAAAGGAGCTAGCCGACACTCATGTAAGCGTCCGCACTCTCACTGTCCATGGGACGTTGGCCCCGGGAACGCCCTTCGATCCGGCTCGTGTTGCCGAGGCCTTGTGGTCGCTTACCGGTTCACCGGGAGCAGACACGGAGATTGCTTTCCGCGGCTAGCCCTTCATCACGATGACGGTCAGCTCGCTGACCTCGGCATCGCCACCACCGGGGGGCGTTGCGGCAATCGTCACCGTTACGGTGCCCGGCTTGCGCGCTGTGATCATCCAGGTGGTTTCCCCGGGCGCTCCGACAAGGTTGGTGTCCGGTGCGGTGTACTTGCCCTTACTGACCTTCACGGCTTTCTTCTTGCCCGACTTCGAGGCCGTCCAGGTGTAGCCCGTCGTCCTGTTGGTTGCCAACGTCAGTTCGATCGCCTCACCGGGGATCAACCGCACCTGCGCCGGGAGTTCGGTCACGACCAAGGTGACGTCATCGTTGCCTTCATGTCCGTCGGCTTGCGCGGCGGGTGCGGCAAGGCCGAGCGAGCCAAGAGCGAGGGCGATGGCTGCAAGCAGCCCGGTCAGGGAGCGGGAAATCGTTGTCATGCCCCGCAGTCAATCGCATATCGCCACATTCGTCTACGGGTGGGGCTCCGCCTCCATGGCAGGAGCTCGGCGGGTTGCCAGGTAGGAGCCGAGAATGACGAGCGGGAAGCCCAGTGCGATTCCCCAGGTGAGGGGTTCGGAAAGGACGACGACGCCAAGGAGCAGCGCCACAGCTGGTGCGATGAACGTGATCACGGTGGTGCGTGATGGTCCGGCCTCGGCAACGAGTGCGAAGAACACCACGAAGGCAGCCGCGGTACAGAGCGCTCCCAGGATGACCACCGACCACCACGATGCGACCGAGACTTCGGCGGTGGGGCGGGTAACCCAGGCGAATGGTGCGTAGACGAGTGCGTTCACGAGCAGAGCCATGGTGATGACGGTCAGCGCGGGTGCTCGCGACAACTTGGTGGCCACGATGATCGGGCCGAGTGAGTAACCGGCGATGGTGATACCGAGCGCGGCAACACTGAGCCAGTCGTCGCCGCGGATGTCCAACCCGACGAGTGTGGTGACACCGAGGATGCCGATGGCCAAGCCGATGGCACGGCCTTTTGTGACTCGGTCATCAATGCCGATCCGCCACCCGATGATCGCGGACAGGATGGGTACGGCGGCGATGAGGATCGCGGTCGTGGAACTCGACAGCCGAATCTCGGCATAGGTGAGCGCACCGAAGGGCAGCGCGATCTCCACGAATGCGAAGATCACAATCCAGGACCAATCGACCACGGTGAGTCGCCGGATGTCGCGCTTGGCGAGCACGATCGGAAGCAAGATCAGTGCACCGAGGGCGACCCGGATCCACACGATCATGGCTGGGGATAGGTCATCGACGGCAATCTTGATGAACAAGTACGGGATACCCCACAGCACTGAGAGTGCGATGAAGAGCAACCAAGCCCGGGGAGTCACGAGGGCGCACTGTACGCCTCGACGATCCGCCAACTGCTAGGCAGATGCTGGCGAAGACACGGTCAATCGACCAGGGGCCGAAGGAAACGGCGGGGGAGGATGGGTGGGTGCCGGATCAACGTGTCCTCGTCATCGCTGACTCCCTGGCCTTTCACGGCCCGCAGCGCATCGAATCGCCCATCGACCCGCGGCTCTACCCGCAAGTGTGCGCGCAAGAACTGGGCGCGCAGGTGGACCTGCTGGCGCGCGAGGGCTGGACGTCGCGCGATGGCTGGTGGGCGCTGACGAAGGATCCGGTCGCCTACGGGGTGTATCTCCCGCGCGCCGATGCCGTGGTGCTCGGACTCGGCGGCATGGACCAACTCCCCGCATCCATCCCGGTATGGCTGCGCACCTCGATTCCGTACGTGCGCCCCGGCGGACTACGACGACGCCTTCGCGCCGCCTACCGTGATCTCACTCCACCGATCATCCGCGCCACGAAGGGTGTAATCCGGCAAGTACCGCAGCAGGTCACCGACCGGTATCTAACCCGCACGATTGAAGCGGTGCGTGCGGTGCGCCCGGGGGTGCCGATCACTCTCCTTGCGCCATCGCCCTACAACTCTTCGTATTACCCGAGCAACCGCCACCATGCAGCCGCTGTGTTGGCGGCACGCGCGCTTAGCGCGCGGCTTGAGGTGCCGCTGGTGGATCCGGCCCCGTTCGTCCTGCCCGGTCTGGCCGATGGCACGGCGAACCCGGACGGCATGCATTGGTCCTGGGATGCGCACGCCAGCGTCGGACGGGCGCTGGCTGAGACCATCGGTAGTCTTTGCCGGCCATGACAACGCCAGCCAGCCCCGATAGTGAGCAGAACCGCTACAACTTCACGGCTATCCAAGAACGCTGGCTTCCGGTCTGGGATGAGATCGCGCCCTTCCGCTCGGGTCTCCCCGACGACAACCGCCCCAAGAAGTACATCCTCGACATGTTCCCGTACCCATCGGGTGACCTGCACATGGGTCACGCGGAGGCGTACGCGCTGGGAGATGTGATCGCCCGCTACTGGGTACAGCGCGGCTTCAACGTGATGCATCCGATCGGCTGGGACGCCTTCGGCCTGCCCGCGGAGAACGCCGCCATCCGCCGTGGTGAGGATCCGGTGCGCTGGACCTACGACAACATCGCCCAGCAGAAGGCGTCCATGCGCCGGTACGCGTGCTCCTTCGATTGGGATCGGGTGCTCAACACCTGCGATCCGGAGTACTACAAGTGGAACCAGTGGTTCTTCTTGCAGATGTTCGAGCGCGGTCTGGCCTACCGCAAGGCCAGCAACGTCAACTGGTGTCCGCAGTGCCAAACGGTGCTGGCGAATGAGCAGGTGGTCGCGGGACTGTGCGAACGCTGCGACACCGCGGTCACCAAGAAAAAACTCACGCAGTGGTACCTGAAGATCACCGACTACGCCGATCGACTGCTCGATGACATGACGCAGCTCGAAGGGGCATGGCCGGAGAAGGTGCTGCTGATGCAGCGCAACTGGATCGGTCGTTCCACCGGCGCGGAGGTCGACTTCGAGATCGAGGGTCGCGATGAACCCGTCACGGTCTATACGACCCGGCCGGACACTCTCTACGGTGCAACCTTCTTCGTGGTGGCAGCGGACTCCGACCTTGCCGCCGAGTTGGCCCATGGCACCGGCGCCGAAGCCGAATTCGCTGAGTACCTCGAGAAGGTCAAGCAGACCTCTGAGATGGATCGCCTGGATACCTCGCGGGAGAAGACCGGGGTCTTCTTGCAGCGCTACGCGATCAACCCCGTTAACGGTGAGCAGATTCCGATCTGGGCCTCTGACTACGTCCTCGCCGACTACGGCACCGGGGCGATCATGGCGGTGCCCGCGCACGACCAACGCGACCTCGATTTCGCCCGTGCCTTCGACCTCCCGGTCCGTGTGGTCGTCGATGCTGGTGAGGATCCCGCCATCACCGGGGAAGCCACCGCCGACGACGGCCTGCACATCAACTCTGGCCCGCTAGATGGGCTGAACAAGAACGACGCCATCGCGAAGATCATCGACATCCTCGCTGAACGCGGCACCGGTAAGGAGGCCGTTAACTACCGCCTGCGCGACTGGCTGATCTCCCGGCAGCGTTACTGGGGAACTCCGATCCCGATCGTGCACTGCCCTGCGTGCGGTGAAGTGCCGGTGCCCATTGATCAGTTACCCGTCGAGCTGCCCCCGGCGGAAGGCTTGGACCTCAAACCCAAGGGCGCATCACCCTTGGGCGCGGCAACCGAATGGGCCACGGTTGCTTGCCCGTCATGCGGCCAGCAAGCCACGCGCGATCCGGACACTATGGATACCTTCGTCGATTCGTCCTGGTACTACCTGCGTTACGTGGACCCGAACAACCATGACGCAGCATTCGATGTCGAGCAGGTGCGCGAGTGGCTACCGGTCGATCAGTATGTCGGTGGTGTCACGCACGCGATCTTGCACCTGCTCTACAGCCGCTTCTTCACCAAGGTCTTGCACGACATGGGTCTGGTCGACTTCACCGAACCCTTCACCCGGTTGCTCAATCAGGGCATGGTGATCATGGAAGGCTCGGCGATGAGTAAGTCGCGGGGCAACCTGGTGAGGTTGTCCGACGAGCTCGCCGAACACGGGGTCGATGCGATCCGGCTGTCGATGGTGTTCTCCGGCCCGCCGGAGGATGACGTTGATTGGGCCGATGTTTCCCCGAGTGGTTCGGCGAAATTCCTCGCGCGCGCATGGCGGCTATCCGGCGATGTCACATCCGCCCCGGGTGTTGATCCGACTACCGGTGATCTGGCCGTTCGCAAGGCCACGCACCGCGCTTTGCACGATGCTGTGCACGCCGTGGAAACGTTCCGCTTCAACGTGGCGGTTGCTCGGGTAATGGAGTTGGTCAATGTGCTGCGTAAGGCCATCGACTCCGGTCCCGGATCAGCAGACCCTGCCGTGCGCGAAGGTGCCGAGGCGGTAGCGATCATGTTGTCCCTCGTCGCCCCGTACACCGCCGAGGACATGTGGGCGCGCTTGGGCCACGAACCGAGCGTTGCGCGCGCCGGTTGGCCAGCGGTTGAGGAAGAACTGCTGGTCGAAGACTCCGTCACATGCGTGGTGCAAGTGGCCGGCAAGGTGAAAGCACGCCTGGAGGTCTCTCCTGGTATCGGTGAGGACGAATTGCGGGAACTCGCGATGGCAGAGGGCGCCGTCCTTTCCGCCCTAGGCGGAGCGCAGGTACGCACGGTGATCGTGCGACCACCCAAACTGGTGAACGTCGTACCCGCTTAGTTCCTGGCTACATCCCTGGACGTTCGCTCCTACTTTCTTCACATCAAGCGTGCCCACTGTCCACAGGCGAAAGATGACTGTGGCCTTGGATCAGTGCCCATACTTACCGTCGGGGTATGTGGCCCCATCGCAATCGACCGCAGGTCAAAGCCCGCCTGGAATCGCTCGCCACCGGCGCTCAGCCATCTGGGCGGCCCGAAGACTTGGACGCACCACCGGCCCAACGCGCTGGCTCGCCGGGCTTGCTCGACGAGAGCACCACGAGCAAAGAAGGCACCTCACCGGAGGGCCAACCACGCTGGTTTTGGAGCTGGGACCGACGCTCACAAAAGGCGGTCTCGATACTGCTCGCCGGGTTGGCGATCGTGGTGGCTTGGTGGTGGTGGAGCGGTCGGCCCGGTGAGACCGTCGTTGCTACCGAGGTAACGGTCAGCGAAGGCGTATCGGTAGCCACCGGCGATGACCAGCCGCCCATCTCCGGTGAAGTGATCGTGCACGTTGTCGGAAAAGTAGCCGAACCGGGAATCGTCGAACTTCCCGCAGGGTCACGCGTTATTGATGCCATCGACGCGGTGGGTGGGGCTCGAAACGACAGGGCGCTGGAATCGGTGAACCTGGCCCGAATCGTGGTGGACGGGGAGCAGATCGTCGTGGGAGCGCCGGTCGCTGGCGGCGGTGACGGCAAAGTCAGCATCAACGCCGCCGATGCCGCCGCTTTGGAGCAACTCCCGGGAGTCGGCCCGGTGATAGCAGAACGGATCGTTGCCTGGCGCACTGAAAACGGACCTTTCCGATCTATTGCCGAACTCGCGGAAATATCCGGCATCGGTCCGTCGATGATCGAGCGCATCAAAGACCAGGTTCGCATGTGACGGATATCCGCCTAGTCGCGCCGGCGCTGACCGCTTGGCTCGCTAGCGCGGTGGTCCTGCTGGCTGGCTCGTCCATCGATGGGATCGATCAGCGGCATCGCTTTGCCCTTGCGGTCTGCGTCGGGGCGGTCGCAATAGCCGCTATCGCATTGGTTGTATTTCGTCATCGACCGACGGCCTTCGTCGTGATCGCAGCGACAACTCTTGCCGGGATCAGTGCGGGTGCGCAACTAGTCGCGTGGAACACGCCGGTCCTCGGGGAGGTGATGCGCCAACAGGTGCAGGTGCGCGCGCAGGTGGATGGCCCGATGCGTACATCGCTGGGCGTGGTCTACCTGCCGATCCGAACGACCACGATCGAAACAGCCACCAACCGGCCAGCCCGCAACGGGCTTGGAGCCACCCGCACTCTGGCGATTGACGTTCCCTTGACTATCTCCCTACCTGAGGATCGGCTTGCAGAACTTTCAACGGAGAACCCGTGGCCGGTTGGTACCGGCATCGAAACACCCGGGCGCATCCGCCCCGCGGGAGGATCGATCCGCACGGCCGGCTACCTGGACATAGTGGATCCACACGACATCGCGATCGTGCACGCCGCAGGGTCTGTCGACCGAGTAGCAGAACGTATGCGCCAGGGACTGCAAGCCAGTTTGCCGGCCACACCCGCTGGCGGATCGGCGCTGGTAGCCGGGCTGGCCACAGGTGATGAGGAAGCGATGGCCCCGGCGTTGGTGGATGACATGCGCGCCAGCGGATTAGCCCACCTGACCGCGGTATCCGGTGGCAATGTGGCGATCGTCGTGGGTGCAGTGCTCGCGCTGGCCTGGATACTCCGCTTGCCGATGATCGTGCGCATCGCGCTGGCGTTGGGATCACTGGCCTTCTACGTGATCCTCGTCCACCCGCAACCCAGCGTGCTGCGCGCCGGGGTGATGGGTGCGGTTGTTGTGGTTTCCCTGCTTATCGGTGGTCGCCGGCCCGGTCCTTCGGTGCTCGCGACTGCAGTGCTCGTTTTGGTGATCATCGTGCCCTCGCTGGCACTGAGCTGGGGCTTCGCGCTCTCCGTTGCCGCGACCGGCGGGATCGTGATGCTTGCACCACACATTCGTGCGCGAATCGAACAGCTCGACTACGGCGGTCGCCTTCCCAAGCCGATCACGATCGCGGGGTCATTGACGTTGTCCGCGCAACTGGCGACCGCACCGGTGTTGATCGCTATGGGGGTTAGCGTCGGCATTGCTGCTGTGCCTGCCAACTTGCTCGCCATGCCGGTCGTGCCGATCGTCACCATCACCGGCCTGCTCGCGGCGATATTCGGTGCAGTCCCCGTGTTGGCACCGCTGGCGCAGTTCATCGCGCTCATCGGTGCCTGGGTGGCCGAATGGATCGCGCAGCTCGCGCAGTTCGCCGGCGGAATCGATGCCTTCCGTTTCCGCGGCTCGCCACTGACCGCACTCGCGGCTGTGTTCGCGGTCTCGATCGTGGTGTTGGTGTGGCGCCGCGGGCAACGGATGCCGGTGGCAGTGGGCTGCGGTGTGCTGGCCTTTGCCGCGGTGCTGTGGACGGTGCTGCCACCGGAACGCCGCGCGTGGCCGCCAGCCAACTGGCTGATGGTGCAGTGCGATGTTGGGCAGGGTGATGGCTTCGTGATCGCGGATGCACGCGACCGTCGCAGCGCGGTGGTCATCGACACCGGACCCTCAGCACGTGCGATCAACCGCTGCCTGGAGGACCTGGGCATTACGCACGTATCGGCATTGGTACTCACGCACTTTCATGCCGATCACGTCTTGGGGCTCGAAGGCGTGTTGTCCGGTCGGCAGGTCGATGCGGTGTTCGCCAGCCCGCTGGATGAACCCCCAGCGCAGTCTTTCGGTGTTCAACGGGTGTTACGTGAACGGGGAATGAAATTACAACGCCTTACCGCCGGAGCGCACCTGCGTATAGGCGATGGCCACTACAGAGTTCTGTGGCCCAGGCGCATCGTGACCAGCGGGCAGACATCGAGCGGGTCGATGGCCAATAACGCCAGCGTGGTGATCGATGCGCAGGTGCACGGTCTGCGGGTCCTACTCACCGGCGATATCGAGCCCCCGGCGCAGGCCGCGCTGCTCGCTGAGCTCGGCGGCTTCGACATCGTCAAAGTGCCCCATCACGGTTCTCGGCACCAGCATCCGGATTTCGCGCCGTGGGCTGATGCGGATATCGCGGTGATCAGTGTGGGGCAGGACAACGAGTTCGCCCATCCGGCACCAAGCGCAGTGGAAGCCTGGGGTGCCTCCGGTGCGCTCGTTGCCCGCACCGACCGCCACCGTGACATAGCGGTGGTGATGCTGCCCAAGCAAGACAACACATCGCCCCCGAACTGGGCGATCGTGCCGCGAGCGGGATCACTGGAGTGATCCGTGCCATGCTGAGCACACCATGAGCAACCCAGCCCGCATCACGTTGATTCGTGGCGGTGAGACGGCTCTTGTGGATCGCGCAGTCGCCGACGCGGTGCGCTCCATTCGAACCGGCTCAGCCCAAACAGCGAACGCTGATCGGATCGTTGTCGACGCCGGTGACGAGGACGCGGCGAACAATCTGCGGCAAGCGTGTGCGCCAACCCTTTTCGGTGAGGACCTCATCGTGCACATCGTGGGATTGCAAAGCGGCGACGACTTGTTTGCCACGGCGCTCGGCGAGGTACTCAATGACCAACCCGACACGGTGTGGCTGATCGTGCACCACGACGGCACCGCCGGTGGCAAGAAGATGCTGGAGGCCGTCCGCGGCGCAGGGGCAAACGAGGTTGAATGCCTGGCCATCAAGAAGGGCAAATCGGCGATCGCGGTGCTCACCAAGGAGTTCAGTCGTCAGCGCCGGCATGCCACGGACGATGCCGTACACGTGCTCTATGAGTCAGTCGGCCACGACCTTCCGATGCTCTTCGCTGCAGTGAGCCAATTGATCGCAGACGTTCCCGATGATCCGATCACCGAGGAGCATGTCCGCGACTACTTCGCCGGAGTAGCCGATGTTGCCGGCTGGCAGATCGCTGAGCAGGTGTGGCAACGCAAGCCATCGGGTGCATTGGCATCGGTGCGTTATGCCGCCAGCGCCGGCAACGACACCGCGGTCGGGGTGATGAGCGTGTTGGCTATGTCCTCGGCGCTGCGGGACATCATCCGGGTGGGCGGCATGGGTCCCGGGGCTTCGGAATCTGATGTTGCCCGAGAACTTGGCATCCCACCGTGGAAGGTGAAGTTGCTGCGCGCCCAGTGGTCGCGGTGGAGCGGTGATCAGCGGCGGCTGGCGGCATCGCTGATCGAGTTGGCCGACGCCGAGGCGATGATGAAGGGCGGTTTGCGTCCGGGGCAATCGCTCGATACCGAGCAAAAGCTCTACGCCCTGGAGAAACTGGTGGTCAGCAGCAGCGCCCGCTAGGCGCAGATGGCCGCACGCTCAACGAGCGTGACTAGAGCGCAGCGGCGCGCTTGCTGATCGAAGACTTGCGGTTCGCAGCCTGGCTCTTGTGGATCACGCCTTTGCTTGCGGCCTTGTCCAGGGTGCGGTTTGCCTCACGTGCCAAAGCTGTAGCGGCGGCGGTATCGCCAGCGTCGGCCGCCTCGCGGAATTTGCGAACGGCAGTCTTGACCGCGGACTTGACGTCCTTATTGCGCAGCCGAGCCTTCTCGTTGGTCTTGATGCGCTTCTTTTGCGACTTGATGTTCGCCACGGTTCCTCTTCTTCTCTGCCGGTCCGGGGTGTCCCGGGGGTGTTCGTACGGTGTAGGTCTAGGTCTAGGTGTAGCTCAAGGCCTGGTCAGGAGCCGGAGCCGTCGATCTCATCGACCGAAGGCCACAGCGTTCTGCAGCCGCCCAAGGGTACCCGTACTCTGGGCAGGTCCCCTGATCGGCCCCCATGGGCCTGGAGGTTGCTCGTGACGCACCCGCCCGCTGGCGGCGCTTGGCTGCCCGGCGCCACCGACCCTGCGGTCATCCGCAACTTCTGCATCATCGCCCACATCGACCACGGCAAATCCACCCTGGCCGACCGCATGCTGCAGATCACCGGCGTGGTCGATGACCGCTCCATGCGGGCCCAGTACCTCGATCGGATGGACATCGAGCGCGAGCGCGGCATCACCATCAAGTCCCAGGCTGTGCGGCTGCCGTACGAAGCCGGCGATGGCCGTACTTATGTGCTCAACCTCATCGACACCCCCGGCCACGTCGACTTCACCTATGAGGTTTCCCGTTCGCTGGCTGCATGCGAGGGAGCGATTTTGCTGGTCGACGCCGCCCAGGGCATCGAGGCCCAAACGCTGGCGAACTTGTACCTCGCGCTGGAGAACGAGTTGCAGATCATCCCGGTGTTGAACAAGATCGATCTGCCTGCCGCGCAGCCTGAGAAGTACGCCGCCGAGCTCGCGCACATCATCGGTTGTCAGCCCGAGGACGTTTTGAAGGTTTCGGCAAAGACAGGCGAAGGGGTTGCCGAGTTGCTGCAGACCGCCGTTGATCTCATTCCCGCACCGATTGGCGATGCCGACGCACCTGCCCGCGCGATGATCTTCGACTCGGTCTATGACACCTACCGTGGCGTGGTCACCTACGTGCGCGTGATTGACGGCCGCATCGGCACCCGCGATCGGGTCGCGATGATGTCGACCGGGGCGGTGCACGAACTCCTCGAGGTCGGTGCCATCTCGCCCGAGCCAACTCCAGCGCAGGGACTCGGTGTCGGCGAGGTGGGCTACTTGATCACCGGAGTGAAGGACGTCCGCCAATCGCGCGTGGGTGACACCATCACCACGGCCAACAAGGGAGCCACCGAAGCCCTCGGTGGTTACCGCGATCCCAAGCCGATGGTGT
>Ga0209953_1000095_pt1 | contig 34879 bp, 32 predicted proteins | sample SalPonred_H2O_MG_FD_185713 | JGI IMG/M metagenome (GOLD analysis project Ga0209953, IMG submission 185713) | Salt pond water microbial communities from South San Francisco under conditions of wetland restoration - Salt Pond MetaG... | ecosystem: Environmental > Aquatic > Non-marine Saline and...
GAGACACCTGAACTACCGGTCATCGAGGGAGGTCGCCTTCCGGATGTATGCGGGCCGTACGCCTGGGACTTCTACGTGCGCGACATGGAGCACACCACCGAGCGAGTGCGCTCATTGGGTTGGCGGTTTCGCTCAGAGCCGCAGCGCTATCAATTATTCGGTCAGCATTTCGAAGTCCTGGAGTGCATGCTGGAAGGGCCCCAGGGTCTTCTCCATGCTTTCGTGGAATACATCCCCGACCGGCACAGATGCGTGCTCGGTTCGGTTCCGGAAGCTGACGTAAGCGAAGTCATCGCCCTTGTGGTGGTCGTTCCGGAGGTTGCGTCCCCGCTGCGCGTCATGGTGGACGGGCTCGGTGCGGATGTTGCGATGGATGAGCGATTCACCGGCCCGGAAGTCGAGCGGCTCTTGGACCTTCCTGTCGGCAGCTCGTTTCGCATGACCTTGATGCGTGGACCATCTAGGCGCAGCGCTCGTTTCGAATTGCTGGAATCTCTCATCGGGAACGAAGGTGTGGATGGCGATTTTCCCCACGTGATCGCCCCCATGCCGGTGGTCGACTTCGATCAGGCTGTCGACCAGGTTGTCGCGCAGGGAATGACGGTGCTCGAGCGTGCGGGTACCCCGGGTTCACGCTTCGCTCGAGTTCGTCTGGCTCCTGGAGTTGAACTCGTGTTGGCGGGGGAGTAGTGCGTGGTCATTGACATAAAAACTCAGACCTTTTACGGTCCGTGGTAACTGGAGGAAAAATGACACTTCGAATCACGTACGGGCCATGGGGAGAAACCCTCGAGGAGATGACTGCGGCCGGCGTCGCTGCTGAGCAGGCCGGAGCCGAGGTTCTCTGGGTTCCGGAACTTCATCGAAGTGCGACGATTTCTGCTGCCGCCCTGGCCGCGGCGACATCCCAAGCGCAGATCGGCACCGCCATAGCGCTGGCGTTCACCCGCAGCCCGATGGTCACAGCACTTGAGGCTATGGACCTCGACGAAATGACCGGCGGGCGGTTCATCTTGGGTTTGGGCTCTGGTGTTCAGCGCCTCAACGAGCTGTGGCACAACGCTCGATGGGGCAAGCCGGTCGGACATATGCGGGAGACCGTGCGCAATATCCGGACCTTCATCGCGCAGGCCAAAACGGGTGAAACCATCTCTCTCGAGGGGGAGTACGAGCCAATGATGATCAAGGGTTATGCGCGACCCTTCTATCAGGTTCGAGATGAGATCCCCATTTACCTGGGTGCTATGGGTCCGGCCATGACCAAGTTGGTGGGTGAGATCGGAGATGGGTGGATCAGCCATGAGTTGTGTAGCCCTCGCTACCTAGAGGACCTGTTGGTGCCGTGGCTGCAGGAGGGTGCCGATCGGGTCGGCCGCCCTCATGACTCTGTCGACATCGTCGTGTCGGCGTTGTGCAGTGTGGATGCCGACGGAAGTAAGGCGCGTCGATGGGCTGCGGGGACCGTGGGCTTCTATGCCTCCGTCAAGACGTACGAGGACTTCTTTGACTTCCACGGTATGAAGGACGAACAGCACGCGGTAATCGAGAAGTTCCGGGAAGGGATCGGGGCCGACCATCTTGGGGATTTCGTACCTGATCCAATGGTGGATGCACTCACTTTGGCTGGTACTCCCGACGAAGTCATGAGCCGTATCGCCGAGTACGACGGCATCGCCACGACCGTGAAACTCACGCCCCCCACACACGGCATCGGCGCGGCCGACACACGAAGCAGTCAAGAGCAGATCATCAAGTTCATCGCGGAGTTGACTGGTAACTGACCCGCGGGAACTTGATGCGAGCGCCTCAGCGCCCGGTAAGGATGCTCCAGGCTTGCACGGCAGCGGGTCGGGCGCCATCACCCAAGGTGTCAGCTCGCCATTGGAACAGTGGCTTATCCATCCACGCCACCTGCAGATCAGGGCGGCCCCAGGCGGAGAGAGTCGCGGCCGTTATGTCTGTCAAAGGCGAGGGAATAACCGCTGTCGCCGGTATCCCAGCATCTTCGGCCAACACGCACTCTCGCAGTGCTCGTGATGTGCAGGTGGCGCAGTCGCCAGCTGTGACCACTAGCCCCACTACGTCCAGACTCACTAGTTGCTTGATGAATTCGTGCGGGAGGTGATCGCCGATTTGCGGTCGACGGATCGTGTGGATGTTCGCAGCTGGGCTGCTTTCTGACAGCACGTGAGCGACGGTCGTCAAGATTCCCGATCCCCAACCGGCGTTGGTGTTGAGCATGCTGTCGCTCAACATTATGGTTCCTGATGAACCCGACCAACGCACAGCCGCAGTGCGCTGAGTTGACTGAGTTGCCATAGGCGACACCAAATCATCGATGCTCACGTCACCACGCCTCCACACACGTGATGCCGCTACCGAATACAGCTGTGGTGTAGCCACCGGTTTCGGCTCCGACCACGGCGAGTTGTACTCGACGTGGTGCATCGACGATGCTGATCAGCTCTGTAGGTTCGGGCTCCGGGTTCAACCATCGCGGAGCTTGGTGTTCGTCGATGAATCCGAATAGTCCGCGTCCGCGCAGTCGAGAGTACGGCTGTCGGGCGTTTTCGTAGATGTATGTGGCGATATCCGTGGTGGTCCAACCGGCATCTGCGAAGGTCCAGGCGTGGGTGGGGGAGAGTAGGAGCCACAAGTCCTTGCGGAAGAAGGCGTTGTACGTTCCCGGTATGGCGATGCTGTCCGCGATCGACGACGCGAGGATCTCGGCATCCGAGTGGCCCATATCTGCGATGCATAGCGTCGAATCTGCGGCGTAGGCACCGATCGCCGGCCCCGAAACGGCGGGATCGCGTCGATCGAACCACGATGGCCATGGTGACAGTGAGGTGTTCTCGGCGACCGTCGTCATGAGTTTGCCGGGGCGACCCATAGTGGCCGCGTCGAATGCACCTGGGTGTCCTCCGCCAACGTTGCGTAGAACCAGGGAAATGGCGCGGGCAATCTTGGCATTGGAGCCACTGCTGCCGGACAGGCAATCACGCCCGACCGCGAGGTTGGGCGCAGCATCGGGGCTCAAAACGAACATCGGCCAAAGCCCATGGACGGTTGTCACGATCTGGTCGAGCAGGAACCTGGGTTGGGTCACGGCGCGCACTCCAGCCGCTACGGCAGGCAGATCGCCGGGGTCGCACCCGGCGATAACTGCATTGGCGGCTATCAGGCGCCACGTGGCGTGGCCCAGCTGGGGCGCTACTTCGGCCACTACTTCGTCCGCGTGGTCGTGGTGGCCCGCCAACATCGCCTCCACTCGGGTCGGAGTAGGAGCCAGGCCGGGTAACCCTTCGGTCCAGGCCGGTGGGCAGAGGACCGTTTCGATCATTGTCTGAGGTTAGCAATCGCAATCCGGTACGGGCAGGGGCAGTTATCCATCATGCTGCGAGGAAAACATCTGATGTTTTAGTCTCTACCCATGGGATCTGGTGAATGGGTAGACCTGAATGCGTTGCTTCACCAGCTGAAGCACACGCCCGTGCCCGATGCTGGCCAGCCGTTGATGACCAGCATGTTGCACGCCGATCAGACGACCTCGGGTAGTTGTCTGCTCGTATCGTTCCCGGTCGGATGGGAGCGTGGGTCGGGTACCTACGCCTGCTTCGAGCATGCCGTCGTGTTGGAGGGCGCCATCGAACTCGATGGGGATCTGTGGGAGGCGGGGACCGCTTTCGTGGTTCCTGCTGACGCCCAGCGCAGGAGAACGTTTGCTCCGTCGGGCGCCATAGCGGTGGCCTGGTTCTCGGGTGTTCCGCGGTGGACCGGTGGTGGCGGAGTCGACGAGCCGGCTTCAAGTTTCGTCTGGTCCGGGGATGACGACAATGCCGTTGCTGCTTTCGACGAGGTTGACGTCCAAGGGCGACGTTGGCGACACGTGGAGCCGGGCCAGGCGAGCAGTGGCGCCTTCCTGCGCTATTCCTGGACGCACTAGATGAGTGTGCTGGACGACTATCTCGCGACCCTCGGCTCGGCCCCGATCGATGATTCAGATGGTGTTGCTCGCGAAGGAAGTGAGCAGGATGACCGCACGCATGCAGGACAGGCGGCATCGCAATGGGCCTTCTCGGCAATAGAGCCTGCGCTGGTGGCAGAGAGAACGATCCGCAGTCTTGCTGCACGGTTGGATCGTGGCGAGACCAGTTCGGTTGAACTAGTCACGCAAGTGCTTGACGAGGTGTCGAAGAGCGAAGCGCTTGAAGCGGGCTGGGCGCACGTAAACCCGGCGGCCGTCGAGGATGCCCGGTCAAGTGACGAGCGGCGTTCCCAAGGTGAGCTACGAGGGCCATTGGACGGTATTCCAGTCGGAGTGAAGGACTTGATTCACGTCGCAGGTCAGCCCACGGGTTGCGGCTCACAGCACTCCTACCCAGGTCAAGCCCGCGAGGACGCTACGTGTATTGCTTACCTGCGGGAAGCTGGCGCCGTTATCGTAGGCAAGACCACCACACATGAATTCGCGTTCGGGGGTACCACGCCACCCACGCGCAATCCCTGGAATCCCGATCGCATTCCCGGTGGCTCATCTGGGGGGTCGGGTGCGGTTGTCGGCGCAGGCCTAGTTCCTCTTGCAATCGGTACAGACACTGCAGGATCAGTACGGATTCCGGCCTCCCACTGTGGGGCGGTCGGTTTCATCGGCACCCGCGGCGCGGTCTCCACGTCCGGGGTGGCGACATTGGCCTGGTCGCTTGACACTGTGGGGCCACTGACGCGTTCGGTCCATGATGCGGCACTAGTCAACGCAGTCATGGCAGGGCGAGACGCCACTGGCGCGGCACCAGAGCCCACCTTGCCGTCAGTCGTCGGTTTGCCACGGGGTGTTCTCAGTCCACTGGACCCCGGCGTGGAGGCCGCCTTCACAGCCGCGTTGGACACCTTGGCTACGCATGGTGTCGCCACCGTTGATGTCGAGTGGCCAGATGAAGCGGCGCTCCAGGCGGTGGGCTTCATTTTGATGATGGTCGAGTCCGCTGACTTTCACCGGAAGCGCATGGAAGATCCAGCGAAATTCGACCCCGAAGTCGCCGAACTCTTGGGGTTAGGGGAACAGATTTCGGCGGTTGATTATGTGCGTGCTCGCCGGATCCAGGCCGCTATCGCTGAGTCGAGTGTGGCGATATTCGAACGAGTGCCGGTCGTCATTACCCCCACGCTTCCATGCCCACCGGCTCCCTATGGCTCAGGAACCTTCACTCCGTTGCTGCTGGGGGAAGATTCTCTGCCGCTCGCCGCAGCACACACCCGCTATCCGCTGATTGCAAACGTTGCCGGTCTCCCGGCCGGAACAGTGCCGTGTGGGTTCGCTTCGGGTCTGCCGGTTGGATTGCAGGTCTTGGGAGCGCCGGGAACTGACGACATTGTGCTGTCGGTCATGGCGGGCATCGAGTCGGCACTTGATACTGCCAGGTTGTGGGAAGCCGGGACTCACGCCTCCGCTCAACACCTACGGGAAGGAAACTCTGAAGATGCCTGAGTTCATTCAAGCTTTCGGTGAAGACCACGAGTTGGCTCTCACGGAGAGTATGCAGGGGTTGTTGTCTCGACACCTTCCAGAAGAGCGCGCCTCAGAAGCCGATGAGGACCGGCTGTTCCTGCGCGATGTGTGGGAAGCCCTCGGCGTGAACGGCATGCTAGGAATCGGCATCCCCGAGGAACTCGGTGGTAGCGGAGGTGGCGTTGCAGAGGCTGCCATTGTTACTCGCGAACTCGCACGGGTTCTTCCATCGATGGCCGTTGACTATGTCTTGAGTGGCATGGTCAATAGAACTCTCATCGATAGTGATTCGCATTTCGACCTTATTCCTGGACTCGTCTCCGGCGAGAGTATCTATGCCTATGGATTGAGCGAACCCGGCGGAGGTTCGGATCTTCTATCTTTGCGGACACATGCTCGTCTGGAGAACGGCGAGTGGATCATCAACGGTCAGAAGTTGTGGATTTCCATGGCGAACGAAGCCGATGGAATCTTCGTCTTATGCCGAACCGACGAACCCGAGTCGGGGCGCAGCCGCGCTTCCGGGTTGAGTCTGATCATTGTCCCCACCGACCAGCCGGGCGTGGAGGCCAAGAAGGTGAAGTTGGCCATCATGCGGGCTGCTAGTTCGTGCGAGGTCTTCTTCAGTGATGCGCGGGCCCCGGCGACAGCCGTCATCGGTGGCCGAGGCAAAGGCCTGTATGCCATGCGTGGCACATTGGATGTCGAGCGGATCATGTCGGCTGCGATCAGTCTGGGTATCGGCCAAAGCGCCTTAGAGCTGGCGGTTCGCTATGTAGGTGAGCGCGAGGCGTTTGGTGCCCCTCTTGGCCGATTGCAGGCTGTGCAGCACCCACTTGCTGAATCTGCATCTGAGTTGGCGGCTGCAAACTTGCTCGTCGAGCGTGCTGCACGGGAAGTCGATGCAGGGAGACCAGCAGGTCAGGAATCGGCGATGGCAAAACTCTTCGCGGCTGAAACGACTGCCCGTTTGGTGGATAGGGCTTCTCGTGTCATGGGTGCTATGGGCGTTGCGATCGAGACTCCTATGCAGAGGTACTTGCGAGATGCTCGGCTACAACTCTTCAGCCCTGTCAACAACGATCTCTTGAAGGGCGTGATCGGGCAGGGGATGGGACTTCCAAAGAGCTATTAGCGGTGGTCGACTAACCGGGTGGAGTTTGATCCGTGCCGCTCGTCGAGGCTATGTCGATGGACTCGTAGGTTGGCTCGAGTCGCGAGAGGTGCTCGCGCATAGCCGACTCAGCAGCCGCCGCATTGCCGGCCACCAGTTGTCGATAGATCTCGCGATGGTCCTCGTCGACCGTGTCCCAGTAGTCCCCGGGCACATCGTCGCGTCGGAACCGTGAGCGGAGGACTTCGAAAATGGGTGAGGCGACGATACTAAAGAGACGATTCCCTGATGCTTCCAAGATGAGGGTATGGAATTCAGTGTTCTTGTCGAAACGGATAGCTTCGTCATCGATGTGTGGCACTTCGACGTTGAGTTTGAGCTGCTCCAGTAGCGGTTCAGACCGCCGCTGAGCCGCGAAGCGGGCGGCCGGAACTTCCAGTGCGGCTCGCGCCTCTAGAAGGTCGGCGACTGACACAGCCTCGGTACCGCTCATGAGCCCCAGGCTGGTGCGAAGAAAATCACTTACCGTGTTGGGATCGACCTCAGCGACGAAAGTTCCTCCGGTTACGCCGCGGCTTGTGTAGACCAGGTTTTGGGCGGACAGCGAACGGAGCGCCTCGCGAATCGTACTTCGGCTGACACCGAAAACAGTTGCCAATTCAGCTTCCGTTGGCAGTTGATCTCCCGCACCTAGGTGCCCGGTGACGATCAGTTCGCGCAGCTGACCTGCAACCTGGGCGTAGGCGGGTTGGATTCGGTCAACCCGCAACTCTGCACGAGTCGGCCGTCCGTCCTGCATGGCGAACTGCTCCACCGATTCGACCTTCACCATCTCCCCCTTTGGGACAGCGGTCTGACCTTCAGACCTCCGGCTCACCGTAGCGGTAGAGATCGCAGTTATTCACAGATCCCGAGCGAACACCGAAAGCCAGGTGTCGAGGCGCCGCCAGACGGGCTAGATCCACACGCGCCCAGCGACCGTGGCTTACGTCCCACCATTCCTGTCCTTCTATCGGGAAGGTGTGCTCCGCCACGAAGATGCCACAAGTGGGGTCGACGTCGCTCTTGCTGAATCGGGAGCTGATCGGGCAGTTAGGAGCCGCGGGATTGGTTGAGCGCTATCAAAGTCGCACCAATGATGGTGTGCATGGTGGACCAGTCGCGCTGGCCATAACCCAGCGCAGCTCTGTCAGGCGAGTAGATGCTCAGAGCCGACATGTTCGCGATGGCTTGAGCAGGGGGGCATCGAAGGATTGACCGGCGAGAGCGATCTACGTCTCTCCAGCGATATTTCTACCCACGGGACACTGCCAGGTGTCCGTGTCATCTTCTGTTCCTACCAAACGAACTGCCTTTCTGGGTCGTGCTTCATGTAACCCAAAATGTGGTACAAATCAGCAGTGACTGGTGTGCTCTCAGATCCGAGGAGTCCCCGTTCGGGGGGTATGGCCGGAAAGCCCCGTGTCATTCCACCCTTCGAATTGGGAATTCGAATTGTTACACAGGCGAGAACGGTCACTTCGGGCGATTTCTCCGCCATAGTCAACGCATCTTGGGAGTTTGGTCCCTTGCACAGCGATATTGAGGTGGCGCGAGGATCGGTCTACGGGAAACCGATACTGGGCGGCCCATGCCTGATCGCCCTAGGTGCCGGTCTGTCGGCTCACGACCTCTACACGTCCTGGCGTGCTGGTGGCTATGACTGCTACGCGGCTTTGGGCATTGACGAGATCCGCTACTTGACCCCGGTCGTGGTGGACGACACCATTCGAATGGAGGTGGAGGTCGGCGAGTTCACCTCCACCCCGAATGGCTCCGCGATGTTCTGTCGTCTCAACGATGTGATGAAGAATCAACGCGATGAGGTGGTGCTCACGATGCATCGTCGCTATCTCCTGAAGGGATTATCCGAGTGAAACTCAGTCCGATCGAACCGGATCCATACCCGTGGTTCCCATACAAGGGCTTTACGTTTTGTTTGGGGTTACACAAAGATGGTGTGGCCTGGACATCGGGCCAAAGCGGTGCACAATTCGATCCAGAAGCCGAGAGAATGGTTATCCGTGGATCCATGCAAGACCAACTCGAGATGTCGTATACAAAAATTCTGGCGGTCCTCGCCGAGGTTGGTCTAGGTCCAAGCGATGTTGTCCACTTGACCGAAAACGTCACAGTCGCCGGTGTTCCGTCGTATGAAGACGTAGTTTACGCTCGTCGCAAAGTGTTCGCCGACCACGAACCGACCGTCACCACAGTGGTTGTGGACCGACTCGTGCGAGGTAAGGCACTGGTCGAACTCGAACTACACGCTGTTCCCGGCGGTGGCCAAGTTCTTGCTATGGGACGAATAGGTGCAGCGCCGTCGCCTGTTCGAGAAGGCCACGATGGGACCGTTCATTTGCCCAGCACCATTCCTGTAGATGCCAAGGGCGAAGTCGTATTTCCCGGTAATCCAGTGCTGCAGTACAACTACTGCCTTGAGCAGGTGCTCGCGCTTGTTGACGCTTGCGGGCTCCGGCCCTCGGACATAGTTGCATGCCACGAGTACGTCACTCCTGAGGCTAAGGAGTCAGCGGCTAATTTTCGAGATCAACGGATTAACGCGATTGGTAAGGAAACTGTCGGCGGTACGGTGGTAATGAAGCGACTCCTCGTTGACGGAGCTTCGGTTTCTTTGGACGTGACCCTGTCACGACAAGAGAAGTTTGTAGTGGATCCTGGATGGGCACGGTTCGATCGCGAGCCATGCGTTCCTGCACTTAAAGTCGGACAAAGCCTCTACTTCTCCGCGCTGTCATCGCTTGACCGGAAAACTGGAGTTGTGGTCGGAATAGGGGATCTCGAAGCCCAAGCCAAGGAGCTCTACACGCAGATGGTTGAGCTGCTATCCCATGCGGGGCTAGGTCCCGACGACCTTCGCTCCACAATCGAGTTCTGCGTAGTTCCTGAAATCGGCAATTACCGCGTCGTCGCGGGGCAGCGGCAAAATCTCCTCTCCCCACCATGGCCTGCTTCCACCGGGGATCTGTGCACCGGATTCTTGACCGACGGTCTGCTCCTCCAGACGGTGGCGATTGCTGAGATTCCCTAGGTGGAAGGCCGATTCGAACGGGTCTGGTCTATTCCAAAACTCGCCTCCTAAGAGTCCGCCCATCGCACTCCGCGGGTCTGGCGTCCCAAGGCGACCAGGTTTCCGGACGCATCCCATGCCTTGACATCGTCGGCGCAGTCGTTGTGCGTTGCCCAGGCTGTGGAGTGGACGATGTGGATCCAGTCGGATACTTCCCACCTGAATCGAGGTGGGAAGTGGAGTGTGTAGTCGATTGTGGGGATGAATGCAGGTGGTCGCGGCTCGCCGAACAGTCCGGGAGTGGGAAGGTCCAAGAATACCGCGAGGAGAGCCTCTGGTGAGCGCAAGCCAGGTGGCGCTTCAATTGCAGGGCGTAGGCGTACCCAATTCGATGTGGGCTCGTGAATCCGCGGGGAATCGATGCGACGAACGTCAAAAAGATCATCGAACGGTAAATCAACGCGCCCTTGATTGATCGATTTTGCGGGGGGAGCAATGACAGGGTGGGATTGAACCCACGGCTCTCGTCGAGACTCTCCCTCGATCGATTCTCGGACGAATTCAGCGGATGCATGGATGCAAACGCGGTCGTTCTGCCTGACAGCGAGTCGTGTCACCTGCGTTGATCTACCTACATGTAGGTGCTCGACCGTCACTTCCAGATCTCCGTGAGCCACGCTGGAAATAAAGTTGGCAGAAAGGGAGACAAGTCGGTAGGTGGACGCCGAAGTTGCCACATCGACGAGGAGACCGACTACAAACCCACCGAAGAGGCCCTGATAGCCCACCCACCTGTTGTCGATATCCAGCCCGCGAAGGAATGTGTTCGTCATGGTGCCACTCTCAGCTGAGTCCCAACGGTGATCGATCCATCTACAGCAAAGCACCGATCTATCGCTAGCAACTTCAACGAAATAGACGCCTGAGGACTGAGTGCCAAGTTCAGTGAGGAAGCGCCACTGGGATGGACAACGTTGGAACTTGGTGACCAAATCGCCTGTGAGTACTCATCAAAGGAGACATGAACCTTTGGATTAAGGGGGGTTGCGCCCCGAACGAGAGGGAAAGGGCTGCGACTGACGTGGACAGAGGGTTTCCTGCTGATTGCGTTTGGCTTGTCCGAGGCCGCAGGGCCCGTTTCGTGTGCCAACCCAACTTCCCTCGGTTTCCAGCAGTTGCAGCATGTCAAACCCGATTGAACCGTGAGTTCGGCAACCATGGTTTCTGTCCCCCTCGCTCACATCGGGGTAAAGTCGGCCGACTTCGGATGAAATCGCCCAAATGAGTCATCGCGTGTCTATGTCTGAAGTATTGTCAGATTTGCAATGTCTGACAAGTGCCGTCCTGGCGGCGGCTTTTCGGGAAGGGGCAACTTCAGGCAGGCAACGGTGGTGGACTAAAACAGCAACGTACCGAGCGGACGATGGGAGTGATAATGAGTTCCTTCTGGAAGTACACCTTCCGTCGGCTCGCGCTCATCCCCGTTGGCCTACTCATTGTCATCACTGCCGCGTTCGGGCTTGTGTCGATTGTTCCGGGTGACCCGGCACTCGCAATCACTGGAGGTCTGGCCAGCGAGGAGAAGTTGAGCCAGATCAGGGGGGAACTCGGCCTAAATGAGCCACTCCCGACAAGGTACTGGAACTACGTGTCGGGTCTTTTCCAAGGTGACATGGGAACGAGTTTCTTTACGCAACTTCCCATCCGTGACGAACTCTTCCAGCGGATTCCCGACACGGCCGAGTTGGTTGTAATGGCTCTAGCGTTCGCGATCGTTTTTGGACTTGCCGTAGGTGGCATCGGGGCGTATTTCCGAGGAAAAGCCGCGGACCGGGGGTCTCGCTATTTCACAAGTGCTCTTCAGTCGATACCGGACTTCTTTATAGGCATTTTGCTGATCTACTTTTTTTTCTACCTCCTCGGGTGGACGCCAGCTCCGGTGGGACGAATCGGTCTACTGGAAACCCGTCCACCGCAGGTGACCGGTGCCCTGTTGACGGATTCCGTGATCGCCGGGCAATGGGACACATTCAGAAGTGGACTTCGCCACTCCATCATGCCCGTATTGGCCTTGGGAATTTTCTATTCTGCTTACTTTGCCAAGACGTCCCGTGCTGTCCTCTCCGCCGCATTCGCCTCTCGGCAAGTGGAGTTTGCTCGCGCCTGCGGTCTCCCAACGAGAACCATCTGGCTGTACGCATTGCGCGAGGCCCGGACACCGATCATCACGTACGGCGCCGTCCTCTTTGCAGTCCTCCTCGGCGGTTCGGCAATTGTGGAAATCGTCTTCTCCTGGGGCGGCTCCGGACAGTGGGCGGTTGAGCGGATTCTCTCTCTGGACATCCCTGCCATCCAGGGCTTCGTTCTGGTCGCGGGCACTATTACGCTGATCACGTACGTAGTTCTGGACATCCTGGTAGCGAAACTCGATCCCCGAATCTCCTACGGGAAGAAGTCCTGATGACGATTTCTGATGCGGTGGACAGCGTCTCAGCCAATCAGTCATCCGCGCTCAAGTCGGGCTGGATGTGGGTACGAAGGCACAGTGGGATCGCCATCGGCTTGTTCGTTTTGGCGTCAATCCTCTTTGCCGCATTTCTGGCACCTTTGCCCCACGATCCTTTCGAGGCCATGCCAACTGAGGTGCTGTTGCCACCAAGCTCGGAGCACTGGCTGGGAACTGATCGATCCGGATTCGACGTGTTTTCACGGGTCATTGCAGCCGGACGTTTGGACCTACCGTTAGCCCTTGCGGGAACCTTCCTGTCACTGGTTATCGGCGTGACTATCGGCCTGCTAGCCAGTTCAAAGGGCCGAGGTTCAGAATCCATCATGCGTGGACTTGATGTCTTCCAGGCATTCCCGTTGCTGGTCCTGGCGATTGTCATCGTCACGCTGACTGGAAATAACTTGCCAACCGTGGTGCTGGCGATTGTCCTGATCGAAACTCCCCGGTTCGTTCGGCTCACGCGAAGTCAGGCGCTGACTATCCGGGAGAGCAGGTTCATTGAGGCTGCATATGCGATGGGGGCGACTCACCGGAGGGTTCTGTGGAGGCACCTGCTGCCCAACGTTTCGGGAGCGATTTTGGCGCAGGCTTCCTTGGCAGCAGCCAACGCGATCGTCGTGATCGCGGCCTTGTCCTTCCTAGGGATCGGAACGAGTCCAACCGATGCTAGTTGGGGTTCCATGATTCGGGGAGGCAGCCAGGTCATTGCCACTGGAGACTGGTGGGTCGCCTTCGGTGCAGGTCTCGCCGTCTTTATCACCGTTTTGGCATTCAACGCGATTGCGGATGGCATCCAGAAGACCTTGGAGGAGAAGTGACATCCGAGTTGAACTCGTCGAGTTCACGACTCCTCGAAGTTCGAAATTTGCATGCAGAGTTTCGAACATCGCGGGGTGTGGTTCATGCAGTGAACGGTGTCAATTTTACCGTTGATCGCGGGGAGCTCGTAGGGATTGTGGGCGAATCCGGATGCGGTAAATCGGCAACGATCCGGGCGATGATCGGATTGCTGCAACCACCGGGGGTGGTGTCCGAGGGAACGGTCCTGTTCAAAGGAAAGGATCTGCTCGCGTCCAAGCGCGAGCGGCGGCGCCTTTTAGCTGCACAGATCGGATTCGTGCCGCAGAACCCCTTTGGTGCACTGAACCCAGTAATGCGCATCGATCGACAATTTGTCCGGGTCATTCGCGAGCACACAGATTTGAACAAGAAGCAGGCAGTGGAGTTAGCTGCAGAGAGGCTCGAGCGAGCTGGTATCGCAGATCCCCAGCGCGTTCTGCGTGGGTATGCTCATCAACTGAGTGGGGGTATGGCCCAGCGCACTGTGATCGCAATTTCCATGAGCTTGGATCCAGATCTAGTCATTGGGGATGAGCCCACCACTGGATTGGACGTGACGGTCCAGCGCCAGATCCTTGACGACACGATTGAACAACTGGAACGTGATCAACGGGCAATGCTCCTTGTTACGCATGACTTGGGCATCGTTGCGCACTACTGCTCGCGCGTGATTGTCATGTACGCGGGTAAAGTCATCGAACAAGGGCCAACAGACTTAGTGTTCACCGAGCCGGCTCACCCATACACGCAGTTGTTGCTCAACGCCGCACCTCGACGCGATCAGCCTTTGAAACTCTCTCACGGGCAACTCCCTGACTTAATCAACTACCCCAGCAATTGTCCCTTCTATCAACGCTGTGAATTCCGAGATGATCCCCGATGTGAAACGGAGATGCCTCAGATGCGAGAGATAGAGCCTGGGCATTTTGCAGCCACGTTCCATGATCCTGCACGAGTTGCAAGTAAGGCGTCATCATGAACGTCATAAGTATTGACGACGTGACAAAGACATTCGATACCCCGGGCGGGATTGTGCGCGCCGTGAATGGGGTCTCACTTTCTATCGCTGCCGGCGAAACCGTGGCCGTGATCGGTGAGAGCGGATCGGGTAAGTCGACCTTGGGCCGACTTCTATTAGGTCTTTATGCAGTGGACTCAGGTTCGATTGAGTTTGAGGGTCGTGACTTGACATCATTGACTCCGCGCCAATTGCGCGACGTTCGCTCTCGACTCACTGTCGTATTCCAGGAGCCTGCCGAATCGTTAAATCCGCGCATGAGCATTGGATCGAATATCGCAGAACCGCTGCGGATTCACGAGCCGTCCTTGTCCCGGAAAGAGCGTCGGGAACGCGTATTTCAAGCGATGAATGAAGTTTCCCTGCCACCTGAACTTGTAGACCGCAATCCAGGTCAGTTGAGTGGTGGCCAGCAGCAGCGTGTGGGAATCGCACGCGCGATCATCACTAACCCGAGTTTTGTGGTGCTTGACGAGCCAACGTCTTCCCTCGATCTTTCGCTGCGCTCGCAAATCCTAGCTCTGCTGGCTCGTCTACAGGAGCGCTTGAAACTTTCTTTCCTGTTCATAACTCATGACATACACACCGTTCACTATGTGTCGGATCGAATTGCGGTCATGTACTTGGGTCAGATTGTTGAGACCGGTCCAACCGAGGAGGTCTTCCGAAACCCCAAGCATCCATACACGCTAGCTCTCCTATCGTCTGTTTTGTCTACGGATCCTCGAGACAAGCGGTCGTGGCTCAAGTTGCAGGGTGAAATTCCGAAGCCCACCAGCCTGCCGCAGGGCTGTTTCTTTTACAGTCGATGCACCTTCCGCCACGATGAACGCTGTGCAACTGAGCGCCCCCCACTTCGTGAGGTATCACCAGGTCACTTTGTGAGGAGCTTCTATGAGCTGAGTGATTCTGACCGCGCAAAGTCGGACTACGCTTTTTAGCTGAGGATCTCGACGCAGATGGAGAGTAGGTGTCTGTGTGTTGACACCAACGCAATTCCCGTCATAAGGGCAACATCGGTGGTATTGCTGATGGCTCTAACGCGTAGCAGTGTGCTGTGCGAACGATCATTACGCTGGCATGGTTTTGTCAAGTGTCCTTGAATTTTAACTCTGTACTGGGGTGTCAATTCTGACAGGTCTCGTGGCACCTGATTTCAAGAAGAGAGACTGCAGCTCTCCGCCTCATTGAAGTGGAAGGAATCGCGAAGCTCTGAGCACACGACTCTTCGGTGGCGCCTGCGCTTTCCGACTCAGTCAGATAGCCGCGTATGTTCGGAGGTAGATCACCGGGCGCTGTCTACACGATCTTCTACATTTAGCCATGCAGCGGCGGCCGCCAGGTCGCTGGCGGGGAGATCACATGATCAGCATGAAGAATCGATCAGTGACCGGCATCATCAAAAGGCTGCGCCACCTTCTTGAGCACATGCACCTCGGACTCACTGGGTACTCAGCCGGCCCTTGGCAGCGTGGCACCCCGAGAACACAGGCAGGCTGCTGCCCAGATTCTTCCCGAAAGGCACAAGAGTCCCTGCCTAAGGTGCGGTGGCCGCACGCCGTCATTCGAAACAAGCCGGCAGTCATCCCCATGAAAATCTCTCGGTGGGCGGAGCCCGGCAAGAGTTCCCATACCGAACCATTTACCGCTGTTGGCTCACTGCGTTGCGATGCCGGTGAGAAACCGCGCGGAGCCGAGGGGCGCATTTTCAGTCGGCCACATCGGCCTTGGCATGAAATCGGGCAAGGTCATCAACCCTGCGTGAACCGTTCTTCTCTCGACGCAAGATCACTGGAATGGGAGCGGAACGCATCGCCCATGAGGGGGACCTAGCTTCAAGCTGGCTGCGCGCTGGATTCGGCCTGACCAGGTCCTTGCGAATAGAGCGCCGGCGGCACTAACGGGGTGTTCGTCTAGTGGCGCACGTGAAGTCGATGGGAACAAAATTCAGCCGCCCAGCGCGGCTGGCGCTGGGCGGCTGAATAATCACTTACATCTAGCTAGCACACGGGAACAATCTCGCGAACGAGCGGTCCGTACGGTGTGTACAGGCGAACCGAATTGATGTCGACTCCGCTGTTCACAGCGACGAGATTCTGACTGTCAAAGATCGGCACGTAAGGCACCGCCGTCATCAGATACTCGTGAACCTCAGAGATTTTGGCGTCACGCTCGTCACCCGAGGGGATCTGCCGCAATTCGTCCAGCATGGCGTCGAACTCAGGATCACTGAATCCCTTGTAGTTCTGGAACGCCTGGGTACCGTGGTGGTCAAGCTGCAACTGGTACCACGCATTCGGCAGGATGGGCGTGTTAGCGCCCAGCCAAGCCTCGTACTCACCGGCCACCTTGCGCTCCTCGAACTCCGAAGACGCGGCAACGGGCACAATCTCCGCTTGGATTCCAACATCGCCGAGTTGCTGCTCGAGTAGCACAGCGATTTGCTCCGCGTATGGTCCTGGGCGAGCAACGGTGATGTAGAGCGGGAATTCGAGACCATCCGCGTAGCCCGCCTCAGCCAATAGTTCCTTCGCCTTTTCGGGGTCGTACGTGAATGGTTCTGGTGGCGTTGGCTGGCCGACGCCCTTGGAGATGAAGTTGCCCTGCTCGGTAGCAAAGCCCTGCATCGCACCTTCCACGATGGCTGGGCGGTCGATGGCGTAGGCGATTGCCTGACGTACCCGCTCATCCTGGAACGGCTCGAACTTCTGGTTCAACTCGAGCATGATCAGGGTGTTCGAGAGCCGAGTGGTGGTGTCGACGCCCTCAGTCCCGTCAAGCGAGGCGAACTGATCCGGCTGCAGACCGAATGCGTAATCAACTTCGCCAGTGGAGACCAACTGCAGGCGTGAACTGGAATCCGCCACTGCTTGGATGACTACGTCTTTGTAGGCCGGCTCACCTTCAATCCAGTTCGGATTAGCCTGCAGCAGCAGTTGCTCACCGGGAGTGAAGCCCGTACTTACGTACGGCCCATATGTGGCTGTATTCGTGGCGAGCCACTCTTGTGCCAAGGGGTCTTCGTCGGTGATGTGATTCTGTACTTCGGTGTAGTCCAATGGGGACATATCCATCAGAGTGAGTGCCGCACGGACGTACGGGTTCGGCTCGGTGACGTTGATGCGCACTGTGCGATCGTCAATGATGGTGACGGGTTCCTCGGGGTTGATGCGACCCACTGAGGTGATGAACTGCACCACGGGGTTCAACTCGATGGCACGCTCGAAGGACCACTTGACGTCCTCGGCACTAAGCGTGTTGCCGTACGAGCTAACTGCTTCCTTTAGTGTCAAGACAAGGCTGCCGTCGTCCTCTTCAACCTCAGATTCGACAAGAAGGGGCGCCGTGCTCTCGATGCCAGTGGATCCGAGTTGCTCGGGGGTGACCCCGGCAGGATCCACATACTCGTAAAGGGGAGCGGAGTAGGCGATGCCCACCTCTGTGGTTGGTGTTCCCTGGTAGACGGCTAGATCGATGTTGTTCGGTACGGCCGGCATTGCCATCCGGAACGTGCCTGTCTCGCATGAGTCTGCCGAATCCTCGGAGTTGCCGCCTGACGTGGCTTCCTCGCTCTGTGTTTCGGACGTCTCAGCGGCGCCGGTGGACTCGTCCGAGCTCCCACCCCCGCACGCGGTAGCGATGAGAGCAAGTGGCAGCACTGCGATCGCCAACTTGCTCGTGAAAGTTCGCTTGAACCCTCGATGCATGGTTCACCCCTTCCCGGTGAATTGTCAGACTTCTGACTTCGGGATCGTAAGTGTGCTGAATCACGACTGTCAACGGCTTTGGGTGAATGCCGAGGTTATTGTCTAACGATTTGGCTACAGAAGGCTTCTAGGCGAATCGCGGCCTCGACGGGTGCCCGCAAATGCATTTGACCAGGGAGTCCCGCAAGTATTTCGGTCCGGCAGTCCGCAACCATAGATTGAACGATCGGGTCCTTGTCTGCAAGAAGATCGAACTCGGGATCGAGGAGCAGGGTGGGCAGTTGCAGCTCGCGTAAGGCCGGTTCGGGGTCATATCGAAACGCGGCTCGATAGCCCCACGAGTAGCGCTCCCAGACGCTCAGAACGTCGTTGATCGCCAAGTTGAGAATCCAGCCGGGAGAGTCCGCGCCCCAAATCCGGTGGTAGCGCTCCAGCGCCCACCGCAATTGTTCCCCGTCCGATGTCACAGGGATCGGCGGTGTCCACGAGTCGAGGTATCGATTTCTTTCGTCGTCGGTAAGCAGCGCGACGCCGCTGAGAACCACCCCGCGGACCCGATCGGACTGTCGTGCCACTTCCAGCGCGATTGACGCGCCAGTGTGGACACCGCACACGACCATGTCGCGGACGCCTGCATCAGCCAGGGCATCAATTAGCGCGGCTGCGTAATCGGGGATGTCGAAATCGCCTCGCGGAGGAGGGTCGGAGAGCCCATACCCGGGAGTATCGGGCGCGAGCACCCATCTGTGGCGGCCGGACTCCGGCAGCACGAGTTGCCACACACGCGAGGAAAGTGGTGATTCGTGGAAAAGCACGAGTGCAACGTCGTCTGTGTCAGAAGTCTCGCGAGGTGCGGCCTGGCGGATGTGCACCTGGCCCCACGGCCCCGACTGGTACGAGCGCCACTCGCGAATGTCGGTCACGTCGACTCTCCCGCTTTGATAAAGACGGACGCTCCCGCTGCGAGGCCTATGGTGGGAAGTGGGCTTTCCGCCGGCACATGGATGAGTGTCATGCGTGGCAAGTTCATCGTCTGCGTTTCATCATCTGGGTCTTGGGCGGATACCTCACCTTCGAGGACCACAACGAAACGCTCTCGGTCGCTTGACCCCGCCGGGATGAACACCGGTTGTTGGGAACGAACGATCCACGTTCCTGCGCCGGTGAGGACATTTCGGCTGAGAGTACGTGCTTGAAGTCCGGCGTCAGCGCCTTTGAGCAGGCAGGCCTCGGGGACTGGGCCCCAGGGCAATAGGTCGATGGGCTGACGTATGACCCACCCCCGTGGACCGATGGCGTCCTCGTCGTTCGCATTAATCACGTTGCTACCGGCGATGTCATGCGGATGGACGAGTCGACTGACCGGCCCGCTGCCATCGCTCGGCGAAACTCCCTCCATCATCAGCAGCGCTTCGAAACCTTCATCGGATCGAGCGCAGTGGACAAACCCCGGTGGTCGCCAGAAGTAGTCACCGGGGCCGAAAGTGCCCTCGCCATCCAAGGTCAAGGATCCGGCTAAAACTAGACATTCCTCCACGCTGTCGTGCGCCGCGCAGGTGAGGTCTTCGTAACCAGGGTCGGCTTGAACGTGATCAATGCGTCGAGTGGTCACCGGATCTTGATGGAGCACCCGGATGTTGTATTTGCTCATTAGGCCGTGGACGCCTTCGGCTGGCCCGAGATTGTCGCGGAAGGCGGGATCCATCGTTTCAAGCACCTGGAGGCCATTGATCCAAGGGACGTCGTCGACTATGCGCGATTCAGGCACGATAACCCCATTCGTTGACTGCTCATCCACGGATGCGCGTGGGCTTGACCATACCTCCGACATTTGACTTTCTCAGGCGAATGCGGGGAAAGAGCGCACCGGTTGATTAGTCGATTGCCGATCGGGCCAAAAACACAACATTTGCCTGCAGATGTTCCGCCTCGTCCGATATCAGTGTCCACTTCATGGGGTAGAGAACCCGGTCGGGTCGAGACGTCGATCGACCATCGTGGACATCGACGCGAACCCGGACCGTCAGCGGAGGGAGCACCATCTCTTGGAAACGCACCTCGGTGATTTCGAGCAGGGCCATGATGTTGTGGGGGAGTCCTGCGGTCTGCTCGACCAAGCCGCCGCACATCAACAGGAGAGCCTGACCTGGAAACGGCGTCTGAGCATCTGGATTCTGGAAGAGAGGGTGAACGTAGCCCCCGACCTCGACGCAGGTCCTGAGGTCCTCGACAGTGAGAAATCGGTTAGGGGACACCAAAGTCACGGACATGCATCTCAGCCTAGGCAGCCCCGACCCAAGACGGCTTCGATTCCCCGGTTGACCCCCACACCTCGAGTCACATGAGTACGATCGGCGGCGAAGGTCAGACAATTAGGGCTCGAAGGCGAATCACCCCGAAACGTCATCGAACGGCCTGATAACGCTCGCGGTGCGTGACCCCTGGAGAGGTGGAGGAATCACATGTCCCTCAGGCACGGTGGTGCCCCACTGAACATGGCGAACGGTGTTCGGGAATTCGCCAAAGCGTCACCGACGACCGTCGCCGTCATTGACGGTGATCGCCAGATCACCTACGGCGAACTAGGAGATCGGGCGGCGCGGGTGGCGCAAGGTCTCCTCGGGTCGGGGTTGAAGCCCGGCAGCCGGGTGGCCGTACACATGGGCAATCGGCTTGAGTACTTCGAGATTGCCGCGGGAATCGCCATGGCTGGAATGACCATGATTCCACTCAACACCCGCAGCGTCGATCGTGAAGTCGAGTACATCTTCGATAAGAGCAACGTTCAAGCTTTGCTACTGGACGAGAAACTCGCACCTGTGACCGAACAGCTACGCGGTCAACTCGACGTCGTGTGGTCCTTGGACGGCGATGATGCAGGACGTCCATACGAATCAGTGCTAGCGGGAGCCTCGTCGGTCGATCCGATGATCGAAGTCAAGGAAAACGACACCTTCATCATCATGTTCACCTCGGGGACCACGGGAAAGCCCAAGGGTGTCCAACTGAGTCATCGAGGACGAACTCTGACCTGCTATTCGACGGCCCTTGATTTCGGCATCAGCCCAGGGCGGCGGACGATGGCCGTTGCTCCGATGTACCACGGAGCTGGATTTTCCTTCGCGTACACGGCGGTGTTCACCGGTGCCACGATCTCGGTGCTGAGGTCGTGGGATCCAGAGGAGTTCCTCGCGCTTGCTGAGCGAGATCGCACACAAACCGCCTTCATGGTTCCGACCCACGCGCAAACTCTGCGTGCCCTCGACCGGGGTCCCGCCGCTCATGACCTTTCGTCGCTGGAAACGTTGTATTTCAATGCGGCCGCTTTGCCCAAAGTGCTCAAGGAGTGGGTGATTGAGACGTTCCCGCAGACGGGCGTATTCGAGATTTACGGCTCCACGGAGGCTTCTGTGGTGACTGTTCTGCGACCCCCGGACGCCATGCGCAAGATCGGATCGGTAGGTCACCCCTGGTTCATGACCGAGCTTCGTGTGGTGGACGACGATGGCAATCCCGTAGCCCCTGGTGAGCCAGGGGAACTTTTCTCCCGATCACCGCACTTGATGACTGGCTACTTGGATGATCCGGAGGCGACGGCGGGCTGCACCACCGAGGACGGATTCGTGACCGCTGGCGACGTTGTGATTCGGGATGATGAGGGGTACATCTACATCGTTGATCGCAAGAAGGACATGATCGTTACCGGTGGCGTCAACGTGTATCCGCGGGAAATCGAAGAGGTTATTGCTACGTTCCCGGCTGTGCATGAAGTAGCTGTTGTCGGATTACCCGATGACAAATGGGGTGAGTCCATCACGGCTGTTGTTGTGCCGCGCCCAGGGCAACACATCGACAAGGCGGCATTGCAGTCGCACGTGGAGCCTCATCTGTCCAGCTACAAGGTGCCGCGGCGGTGGGAAGTAAGTGAGGCGTTACCGCGGAATGCGAGCGGGAAGATTGTCAAGCGCGATGTGGTGGCCCAGATTGCGGAGCAGGGCTGAAGTCGGCGAGCCCGCCAGCGATCGTCGTGCGGATCTCATCCATGTAGCGCTCCGCAAGTTCGTGTCGAGCGACCATCGACGCGGCCTTGGCCATCCGTGCGTGCGATGCACCCTGCCTTGCTAGCGCTTCGACTAGCCCACGTGTCGATTCCTCAACCTGGCCGCTTGGCACGACCTCGGCTCCCGCTCGTGCGAAATCACGGGGGTCGATCGGCGTTCCGGTGATGAGCGCCCGCTGGGCAACTGGCTCGCCGAGCCACCAGGACACGTGGGCGACGCCTGCGGCGACCCCGTATTGCAGTTCCGGTAGAAACAAACGCGCGGATTCATCGACCACGAGGAGATCTGCGCTGGTGGCGAGAATCAGACCAGCTCCTACGGCAAAGCGCCGCACGGCAGCTATCAAGAGAGCAGAGGACCGTGTTACCACAGCAAGGGATTCAGCGGCGGTGAGTAGGTAGCCGGCGGGATCGTCTTGGATGTGTGGTGCATCGGCGATGTCCTGACCGGCGCTGAAGCAGTCATTGCGTCCGCGGAGGAGTACGACGCCAACGGATGGCGTTGAGTCCACCTCCATGAACACTTCGTGGATTTCACGATACGTCCTTGCATCGAGAGCATTGACGGATCCGTGAGCGAGGTGCACCTCGAGTAGGGCGGCGGATCTGACAGTGGTCAGTCGATCGCCTTCATGTCCTTCGATCCACTGCGCCATGAGTAACTCCCGTGGCTAGTAGGACTTGGGTAGACCGAGGCGCTTACGGGCGATGTGATTCAGCACCATTTCGGTCGAGACGGGAGCGATGCGAAAGAGCCGCACCAGCCCGAGCAAGGTACCCAAGCCGTATTCAGTTGCCATTCCGTTGCCGCCATGCGTCTGAATCGCGGCGTCCAGCGCACTGCTGGCAGCTTCCGAGGCGAGGAATTTGGCGCTATTTGAGGCCGATGAGGCGTCGAGTCCTGCGTCGTATAGGGCTGCAGCCTTCTCCGTCAGCGCCTGGGAGGCGTCCAACAGCACTTGAGCCCGAGCGAGCGGGTGAGCGAGTGCTTGATAGGAGCCGATAGGAACTCCCCACACGTTTCGGACGTTCGCGTATTCCGAGGCCTTCTCTAGTGCATATCGCGCAATACCGTTGAGGAGAGCTGCGCTACCGATGCGCTCGGGGTTGAGTCCTGCGAAAAGCGGATCCATTCCAGCGCCCGGCTCGCCGACCATGTTCTCGTCGGGCGTAAAGACGTCGTCGAAGAACAAGGTGAATTGGCGCTCTGGAGAGACGATCTCGACGCCGATGTCTTGCGCGGTCAGTCCTTCGGCTTGGGGATCCACGATGAACAGGCTCAATCCCTCGCTCCCTGTGACGGAATCAGCAGCTCCGACCTTCGCCACGACCAAGATTGCTTGCGCGTTATCGACATGCGAGATGTAGGTCTTGCCGCCGGAGATTCGCCAGCCACGCTCTACCTTGGTGGCCGTCGTTCGAATGTTGTGCGAGTTGGATCCGGCGTCTGGTTCAGTGATGGCGAAGGCCATAACCGAGTCACCGCTGGCCAGTGATGGGAGCCATTCTTTCTGCTGGGTCGGTGTTCCGAAGGCGGTAAGGGTCGCGGCGCAGACGGCCGGTGAAAGCGCCAAGAGCATCAATGGGGCACCGCTTGCGGCAACCTCCTCAGTCACGATCGCCAGTTGCGAGATTCCGGTTCCACCACCGCTGTGCTCTTCTGAAATGGCCACACCCAGGAGCCCTGCAGATCCCAAGGCCGACCACAACTCCCGTGGATGTCCACGCTCGCGAGCCTTCTTCACGAAATAGTTGTGGCCGAAAGGGGCACATACGGATTGCACTGTTTCTCTCAGGAGACGTTCCTGTTCTTGGTCGATCCCAAGAGCGACTCGGTTGTCCATGGCCTCCTCCTTTTACTGGGCACATTTTCGGGAGACGCGCACCGGTCTTTGGCTGACGTTCAGCACTATACCGCTTGACGCAGAAAACATCAGACGTTTAAATGTAGGTATGCCAGGTGCCACCGTGTGGGGGAGCGCGTGAGACCTCTCGAAGACGTCCGAGTCATTGCTGTCGAGCAGTATGGTGCCGGCCCCTTCGGCTCCCTGCACCTCGCAGACCTTGGGGCGGAGATCATCAAGATTGAGGACCCCGGTTCCGGGGGAGACGTAAGTCGTTATGTGCCGCCCATGGCCGAGGGTGAGGACTCGATCTTCTTCGAGGCTTTCAATCGAAATAAGCGTTCGTTGTCCTTGGATCTGACCTCGGAAGCGGGAAGGCGCGTTTTCGAAGAACTTGTCCACAACAGTGATGCGGTCTATTCGAATCTACGCGGGGATGTGCCTGCGAAAATGCGACTCACGTACGACGATTTGAAGCACATCAATCCCGCCATTGTCTGTTGCAGCCTCAGCGGATTCGGCATGACCGGCCCTCGGGCGACTGATCCGGGGTACGACTACATCCTGCAAGGAATCGCTGGCTGGATGAGCTTGACCGGAGATCCGGATGGCCCACCCACGAAATCGGGCCTTTCCATGGTCGACTATTCCGGCGGCTTCGTTGCCGCGATCAGCTTGCTGGCAGGTCTACATGCAGCCCGTAGGGACGGTGTGGGTGGAGACTGCGACGTCAGTCTCTTCGACACAGCGGTCACCATGCTCACCTACGTTGCGGCGTGGCAAATGAACGGTGAATTCGTTCCTACCCGGATGCGGAACTCCTCGCATCCGTCACTCGTGCCGTTCCAAAACTTCGAGGCCTCCGATGGTTGGTTCGTCGTTGCCTGCGCAAAGGAGAAGTTCTGGCAGCGGCTTGCCGAGGCGATCGGTCACCAGGAATTGGCTACGTCCGACAACTACCGCACGTTCGCCGATCGGAGGGCGAACCGTGAGGATCTGCTCTCCCGACTCGCTGCAATATTCATCGAGAAGCCAGTGAGCCATTGGCTGGCTGTACTCGGCGAGGTGGGCGTTCCGTCCGGACCCGTTTATGACGTCGAGCAGGCTTTGGCCGATCCCCACACCTCTGCGCGCGAACTGATCGTTGAGACCGAACACCCCCGCTTTGGCACCGTGAAGCAACTTGCGTCCCCGGTGAACTTCGGGAGCCAGGAAAAGGCGTATCGACGTGCGCCCACGAGGAACGAAGATTTCGCATATGCCCTGCGAGAGATTCTGGGCTACGACTCAGCGACGATCGCCCAACTGGGCAAGGATGGAGCCTTCGGCGCGGAAGAAGATGTGTGGATGCCCCACGCCCACCCTGAAGCGGAGAGCGCCTTATGACCTCGGTGTCGCAGCGGCTTGCGTCGTGGGCTCTGGGGTTGTCACTCGACCAGATTCCCGTTGCCGCTGTCCATGCTGCGAAGCGTCACATGCTCGACGGCATCGGGCTGGCAATCGCTGCGCGTCGGCTTGGAGGAGCGGAGGCCGCGATCTGCGTTGGCGATCAATGGGCAGTCAACTCAGGGGTGCGGGCATTGGGTAGTCGGGCATTACACGCTCCGGGGGCTGCTGCACTTGTCGACGGAGTGCTGGTGCACGCATTGGACTTCGACGATACCCATGCCGGTGGGCTGGTTCATGCCACCGCAGTATCACTGCCGGCTACCCTCGCGGTAGGTCAGCGAGAGAAGTCCTCGGGTGCCCAGTCCCTCGTTGCCATGGTGCTCGGACTGGAAACCGTTTGCAGGATCGCGTCGGCAACTCCGCACGGATTTCACGCCAGAGGCCTTCATGCGACGTCTATATGCGGGACGTTTTCCTCGGCACTTGTTGACTCGCGCCTCTCAGGCGTTTCGGTACAGACGGCAACTAGTGCTCTAGGTATCGCAGGTTCGCTTAGTTCGGGTCTACTTGAGTTCCTGGATACGGGCTCGGACACAAAAACACTTCACCCAGGTGTGGCATCGATGAACGGGGTGCTCGCAGCTGACCTCGCTCGCGCTGGTGGAAATGGCCCCGACACAGTTCTTGAGGGTCGCCGGGGGATCTTCGCGGCCTTATCAGCCCGAGACTCGGATCCAGAATCAATCGTGGCGGATCTCGGCGAGCGTTGGGAATGCACGCAGATCTCCATTAAGCCGATTCCAGCCTGTCAGTTGCTCCACGTAACGTTGGACGCAATCAACGAAGCGCCGGGTGAATGGAAAGACATCGTCGACATTGAGGCTGTTGTTCACCCCGACAGTGCGGGAGTCGTGTGTGAACCGCGTGATTCCAAGAATCAACCCAAATCGCCCTATGACGCCAAGTTCTCGCTGCCCTGGAGTGTCGCGGCGAAACTCATCGATGGTCAGGTGTCGATCGACACTTACACCCAGGCTGGCATTCTTCGACCAGAGGTGGTCGATTTGGCCACCAAGGTGCGCATCGTCGCTGGACCAAGCGATGTTCCTGCCGCTGATGCACCTGGGTGGGTGCGCATTCGCTACGCCAGCGGTGTCGAATGGGAAGGCCGCGTGGCGGGCAGTCGTGGCACTCCGCACAATCCACTGAGCGATGCAGATCTGGAAGACAAGTTCCTTGCAAATTGTGGCTCGCATCCGATGAGTAAGGAACTACTCGATGTAGTCATGTCTGTTGAAAATCTCGCCTCACTCGAAGTGATCCACGAACTCGCGGCAGCCATCGTCCATCAGGAAGAAGTAGCGCCATGACTCTCACGGTGATGCCATGACAAGTCCATTTCCCCAGTCACTGAAGGATCGTGTGGGTGAGACCCGCACCTACGTAGCACCAGAGCCCATCGGAGCGGCCGCATTCAGGTATTTCTCCCAGGCCGTGGGAGATGACAACCCGCTGTACTACGACGAGGAGTTCGCCAGGGCCGCCGGCTATGCCAGTGTGATGGCACCTCCCACGTTGGTCTGCGAGACGAACCAATATGCGGCAGTGCCGCCCAACGAGTTCGGTTACGCAGGACACGACTGGGGTATTCAGATCGATGGCACGCGTCTGTTGCGAGGTGGGAATTCCTACGAGTTCTTCGAGCCGGTCAAGCCGTCCGATGTATTGACCGTCACTTGGAAAATCGCCGAGATTTTCGAACGGTCTTCGTCGTCGGGCTCGCCCTTGTTGATCATCAACTCCGAAGCCGAGTACCACAACCAAGATGGCGACCTATTGGTGCGCAACCGGGAAACGTTAATCATCCAGCCTGTAGGGAAATCAACATGAGTTTCGACTGGCAGAGCATTGGTGAGGCCGGAACACCCGTACCTGCTCTACAAAGACGTATCGATCAGTCTGCGATGGTGGCGTATGCGGGTGCCACATGGGATTGGCATCGGATTCACTACGACGGTGAATTCGCCAAGAGTTTGGGTTTCTCAGCTCCGATCGTTGATGGCCAGGTGTTCGGCGCGTTGATGGCAGAGTGTTTGCAGGATTGGCTTGGCCCGCAAGCGTGGGTGCGCACATTGTCGTTCCGCTTCAAGACCCCCGTTACTGCTGGCGCCACAGTCCGCTGCGAGGGAGAAACGACGCAATCGCGTGACGGTGAAATTGATGTCGATTTGCGAGTGGTGACCGTCGATGATGCGGGCAATGTGACCACCACTGCGGCGGTCGGCGAGGCCACGGTGGTTCGGCGATGACGTCTTCAGCGATCGTGGGTGTTGCCGAGTCTGACCTTGGCGTCACCAACAAGTCCATTCTGGCTTTGCAGGCTCAAGCGATCATTCGAGCTCTCTCGGACGCTGGTTTGTCCTTGGCCGATGTAGACGGCATAGCCACGAGCGGCGTGTCTCGCTTCTCGGCAACCCAGGTTGCCGACTACCTCGGTATTCAGCCAGCTTGGTCGGATTCCACTTTCGCTGGCGGTAGCGCTTACGAGATGTACGTAGCTCGTGCCGCGCAGGCTATTCAGGCAGGTCAAGCTTCTGTGGTGGTCGTGTCCTTTGCGTCGAATCAACGGTCCGCGAAGTCCCGTCGGCTCGGTGGTGTTGTCGAATCCCATACTCCGGAAGCCCAGTTTGAAACACCCTACGGACCCTTGTACCCAATCTCCTACTACGCGATGGCAGCCCAGCGTTACATGCATGACCACGGAGCGACGCCGGCTGACCTCGCACAAGTTGCGGTGTTAGCCCGAGAGTGGGCTCTCATGAATCCCAACGCCTATCGATATGGCTCTGTACCTCTGACGGTTGATGATGTCTTGAACTCCACCATGGTGTCCTCGCCCCTGACTGCTTCGGATTGCTGTTTGGTGACCGATGGGGGAGGCGCGGTTGTCATAACCTCGCTGGAGCGCGCACGTGATCTCCGTAAAGACCCGATCCGGATTCTCGGGTACGGCGAAGCGACCACCAACACGTCCATGAGTCAGGCGCCCTTGCTACCCACCGGAGCTCGCGAGAGCGGTGAAAGAGCCTTCGCTGCTGCCGGGTTGTCGCCGGCGGATGTCGATGTCATTGAAGTCTACGACTCCTTCACAATCACCGTGTTGTTGAGCCTGGAGGCTCTCGGTTTTTGCGCACCCGGTGAGGCGGCGTCGTTTGTTGCATCAGCCGACGCGCGGTTAGGTGGTCGTCAACCTTTGAACACCAGCGGGGGTGGCCTGTCCTATTGCCATCCGGGTCAATATGGAGTGCTCCTGCTGGTGGAGGCGGTTCGACAGTTGCGAGGCGAGGCTGGGGATCGCCAGGTCGATAACCCATCGATCGCTTTGGCCCACGGCACGGGGGGAATTCTCTCCACGCATGCAACGGTGCTTTTGGGGGTGGACCGATGATCGAGGACCTGGCACCGGTTCCAGATGAAGTCACTCACGAGTGGTGGGAAGCCACCCGCGAAAGTCGATTGCTGCTGCAGGAGTGCAACGGATGCAAGCATGTGCAGCACTACCCCCGAGTCATGTGTGTCTCATGCGGAGGATTCGACCTCGCATGGATCACGTGTAACGGGCGCGGAGTGGTGGACAGCTTCACCGTCGTCCATCGTGCCCCGCACCCGGACCTGGAAACCCCCTACATGATCGCTCGAATCCGCCTGGACGATGGCCCGACACTCGTATCTCGAATCGTGGATTCCGATGAGACGGAACTCGCGTGTGAGGCTCGAGTGAGTCTTGATTGGCAGGAAATCTCCGGTGGTTACCGGCTACCAGTTTTTCGCATTGAACAGTAGAACAACGCCAGCAGAAATGGAGTGAAGAAGTGGATTTCGAACTTAATGAGGAGCAGAAAGCCTTCCGCTCGGTCCTTCGCGACTTTGTCGACAAGGAGATCATGCCGGTGGCGATCGAGTGGGAGCACTCGGGCCGCTATCCCACGGAGATCGTCGACAAGATGAAGGAAATGGGTCTGTTCGGGATCACGATCCCTGAGGAGTACGGCGGACTCAATCTGGACATGGTGTCCTTCTGTCTGGTCTACGAGGAAATCGCTCGTGGCTGGATGGGCGTCGCCGGTATTTTGGGCAGCCACGGGCTATCAGCGTGGATGATCGCGCACCACGGGACCGAAGAACAAAAGCAAAGCATTCTGCCGAAATTGGCCACCGGCGAGTGGCGCACAGGTATCGGGCTCACCGAGCCAGGAGCTGGCACTGACCTTCAGGGCATCAAGACGACGGCACGTAAAGAAGGTGACAACTACGTCATCAAGGGCACAAAGATGTGGATCACCAACGCTCGCCACGCGAATGTGCTTCCTGTCCTCGTAAAGACCGACCCGGAAGCTGAGCCGAGGCATAAGGGCATGTCCGTTCTGCTTGTAGACACCACGCTTGACGGCTTCTCGGTAAGCAAGGACATTGGCAAGTTGGGGTACAAGGGAACAGAGTCTTGCGAGGTCGTCCTCGACAACGTCGTTGTTCCCGCATCAGCGCTCTTGGGTGGTGTCGAAGGCCGCGGCATGCAGCAGGTGCTGTCCGGGCTCGAAATCGGTCGCCTAAACATCGCCGCTCGCAGCGTTGGGATCGCGCAAGCTGCGTGGGATGCTGCTTTGTCGTACTCGACACAGCGTGAGGCATTCGGCAAGACGATCGCGGACTTCCAGGCGATCCAGTTGAAGTTGGCCGAAATCGCAACGCAACTTCAGGCGTCGCGTCTTCTGACGTACTGGGCGGCGGCCAAAGCAGACAGTGGAGAGCGTGTCGATATGGAAGCCGGCATGGCGAAGTACTTTGCCTCCGAGGCGGCGATCACCGCTTCGATGGAAGCCATGCGCGTTCACGGTGGTTACGGATATTCAACCGAGTACGTCGTAGAACGTCTCTACCGCGACTCCATTCTTATGAGTATCGGCGAGGGCACGAACGACATCATGAAGATGATCATCGCCAAGTCTCTGACCTCCGGTCAGACGGAGATCAAGTGATCGTTCGAAGTTGGCTGTACGTCCCGGGCGATCGCCCCGAGAGGTTTGCCAAGGCCGTCCAGAAGGGAGCTGACGCCGTCGTCCTCGATCTCGAGGACGCGGTGTCGGCCGACAAGAAGGTGGCTGCTCGCGCCACCGTCGCTGACTGGGTGCGGGAGGGTGATCATGGACGTGCCCAGGTATGGGTGCGAGTAAATCAAGGTGCGCTCGGTCTTGAGGATCTTCGTGACGTGGTGTGGTCGGGGGTCACGGGCGTGTGTCTGCCGAAGGTCGACCACGTTGACACCATCACTGCTGCAGTGGAAGCGCTGGGATCCATCGAGCAGGATCGTGGTCTAGCGAGCGGTTCTGTTGCGGTTGTGCCTCTAATCGAATCAGCGCAAGGAATCGAGGCTCTGCGGGAGATCACCCGAGCCGCTCGAGTCGTCCAACTGCAAGTCGGTGAAGTGGACTTAGCAGGGGATTTGGGTCTATCGGGAGACGTGGATACATATCTCGCGTCGATTCGCAGCGCGATTGTCGTTGCGAGCGTGGCGGCGGGGATCAGTCCGCCCGTTGGCCCGGTCAGCACAGAGTTCCGCAACCTCGATGTGTTTTCCATGTCGACTCGTATCGTCAAGGAGCAAGGTTTCGTCGGCCGAGCCTGTATCCACCCAGATCAGGTGACGTTGGTCAATCAGATATTCACGCCGACTGCTGCTGAGGTTGACGCAGCGAGATCCCTGCTGAGTCGCCTCGAAACTGCCCTTCGCGAGGGTTCTGGCGTTGCGATAGCTGAGGACGGTCGGATGATCGACGAGGCAAGTGCCCGTGCCGCGAGAACAGTCCTATCGTACGCGGAATCGTCCGAGTAAAGGCACATACGTGGATTGGGAACAGGAGCGACCATGATCGACGAGTCGATTGAAGAGTTCAACACTCTTGAGTCCATCCAACGCAGAATTCTGTGGTTGGCGGTCCGAATGATCGACCACGCCAACCGGGAGCGTCCCAACGTAGACGGGGTGAAGGTAGGCGGTCATCAGGCTTCAAGTGCCTCCGTTGTGAGCATGATGACTGCGTTGTATTTCCACTACTTGAATGGACCTGACCGGGTGGCGGTGAAGCCGCACGCGAGTCCGGTCCTGCATTCGATTCAGTACTTGTTGGGAAATCTTGATCGCTCATACTTGACAACGCTGAGGTCCAAGGGCGGATTGCAATCATATCCCTCACGAACCAAGGATCCTGATCGCATTGATTTTTCCACTGGATCCGTCGGATTAGGTCCTGCCGCGCCACTTTTCGCGGCTGCAACTCGGCGGTATGTGGACGCGCATTTTGGTGATCGACCGCACGCCCGCTATGTCGCCATGGTCGGGGATGCCGAATTGGACGAGGGCAATATTTGGGAGGCGATAGCGGATCCGGCAACCCAGGGTCTTGGCAATGTGATGTGGATCGTGGATTTCAACCGGCAGTCACTTGATCGTGTAGTTCCCGGTGTTCGACTTGAACAATGGCGAGGTCATTTTGAGTCGGCTGGTTGGCACGTAATCGAACTGAAGTATGGGAAGAAACTGCGTCGGGCCTTTGAGATGCCGGGTGGAGAGGCACTTCGAGTTTGGATCGACGAAATGTCGAACGAGCAGTACCAATCCCTTTTTGGTTTGGCTCCTGCGGAGGTTCGGCAACGATTCCTCGAAAATGCTCCCGTTGCTGTTCAAAGGTTTGTTGAGGGAATGGCCGACGAGGAGCTGGCCGAATTGGTGACCGATCTGGGTGGCCACGATTTGGAGTCGCTCGCTGATGCTTTTGTCGCTTGCGACAAAGAGGTCGATCGACCGAGTGTGGTCTTCGCGTACACGATCAAGGGCTGGGGATTGCCCATGGCTGGCAATCCCCGAAACCACTCTGCCCTCTTGACTGCTGAGCAGATTGAAGACTTCCGCCAATCACTTGGTCTCACTGAGCAAACCGAGTGGGATCGTTTCGATGCTGGTTCTCCGGAAGGCATTTTGTGCAACGAGAGGCGTGAGCTTCTTCATCTCGCACCTGCATCACCCCATTTGGATGTTCAAGTTCCAACCCATGTTGGTATTCGGACGACCAAACCGATGAGCACTCAGGAGGCTTTTGGTCGCATCATGGTTGACCTGGCACGCGACGACGCACTACGTCCCTATCTGGTCACAACTGCACCGGATGTCGCAACCAGCACGAACCTAGGTGGCTTTATCAACAAAGTTGGAGTCTTCAGCCCCGTTGAGAAACGTCTGTGGTCCGAAGATCCGGTCATGAAGTGGGCTGAAGGTCCACAAGGCCAACACATTGAGTTGGGCATTTCGGAGATGAATCTCTTTCTGCTCTTAGGCCAACTTGGCTTATCTTGGGATCTGTCTGCCCAGCCGCTCATCCCTGTCGGCACGGTTTATGACCCATTTGTTCTCCGGGGACTCGATGCGTTCATCTACTCGGTCTACTCCGGGTCGCGGTTCATCGTTGCCGGAACCCCCAGTGGCGTGACGCTTGCTCCAGAAGGCGGTGCACACCAGTCAACGATTACGCCGAGTGTGGGAATGGAACTACCGAACGTTACCTACATCGAACCCACGTACGGATCTGCTCTCGACTGGTTGTTGTGCGACGCAATGAGTCGGATAGCCGCGGGTGAGGGGCTGACTCAGACCGCAGCGCCATTCGATGATGGCGCCTATTACTTCCGCCTCACAACCCGCCCCATCGATCAACAACCGTTCCTCGCAGCCCTTGAGCGACTCGGAGAGCCAATCCTGCGACGTCAGGTGCTCGCAGGTGGCTACCGACTCGTTGACGCTTTTGCGATGTATCCAGATTTAGGCGGTATGCGCGATGAGGGCTATCCGGCGCCTGTTGTCTACCTTGCATCTACGGGTGCTGTTATGCCCGAGGTGCTTGAAGCTTCCTGGGAATTGGCCGAGGAGGGAATAGCGGCACACGTCATCGACATCACGAGTCCAGACCGCTGGTACCGAGCCTGGCAGCGCACCTTGCGACAAGGGGTCCGAACTGCCACAACGCCCAGCGTCCCCGGCGCTCTCCGGGGTGCCTTCCCAGACCGTGCTCCGATCGTGACTGTCCACGATGGAGCGAGCCATTCCCTGGCTTGGCTCGGGTCGGCCCTCGGCGTCTCTGCTGTGAGCTTGGGTGTCGATAGCTTCGGCCAGAGTGGAACCGTGTCCGATTTGTATGAATTGTTTGACCTCACGTCAGGGTCGATTGTCAACGCCGCATTGGGTGCGCTCGAAGTGCAGTCCTGATGAACCGAGCTCGTGCGATGCCTCGGTGGCGCCAAAGGCTCTTGGTGCCCGCATCGTCGCTGCTGCTGTTCGTCGCGATGATCTCCAGCTTTACTCCCACGCCTCTATATCCGCTCTACCAAGAGAAGTGGATGCTAAGCGATGCGCTCGTTGCGGTCGCGTTTGTTGGTTATCCGATCGGTGTGATGATCACATTGATTCTCTTGGGTGGGGTCTCTGACCGCTTCGGACGACGTTTAACCATGATCTTTGCCTCAGTGGCGTTGATGGTCGCACTTGGATTACTCGCGTTCGCTGTGGATTATCCGCTCTTGGTCGCTGGTCGTGTCGCTCAAGGGATTGCCGTCGCTCTCGCAGCTGGTGCGGGAGCTGCCGCAATGATGGAATCACATCCGGGGGGTCTTTCCCGGGGGGCACTAGTAAACACGCTCTCTCTTGCAGCGGGAGCCGCGGTCGGGCCCTTGCTGGCCGGCGTGCTGGCGGAAAGAACTTCGTTGCCCCTGGTGTTTCCGTATCTTTTTGTGGTGGTGGCCGTTCTCCTTCCTGGAATTCTTATTGTTCTGGCGGCTGACATTCGATCGCGCATTCCACGGGCGCGAATCGTGAAGACAATCCGTCTTCCGCGTACCCTTTGGCTGCCCTTTTCCGTTGCGGCCGCGGCAATTCTTGCCACGAACCTCACTATGGGTCTCTATGGCGCCTTCGGAGCCGAGATTGCGCAAAGCGTTGGTTGGGCATCAGAAGTTGGCGCCGGATTTGTGGTTTCGACGGTGCTCGCGTGCCTGGCGGGTATCCAAATACCGGGTCGGAACTTGGAGCCGCGACTTGCCGTGAGTGTGGGGATTCTCTCGGCGACAACGGGGTGGTTGGTTGCCAGCGTGGCGTCTTTTGCTGGATTGCCCTGGATGTTGATGGTGGGCTCAATTCTTGTCGGGAGCGGAGCTGGCTTGTGCTTGCTGGGATCGACGACAGTCATAGGTCTCATCTCACCAGATACTCGAAGAGCTGAGATCTACTCGGTGTACCTACTGGTGGCATTCGGCGCCATGGCCACGATGGCGCTGCTCGCAGGCCCGATCATTCAGTTGACGCAAGTGGGGTTTGTCCTATTGGCGGCGAGCCTCCTGTGCCTTGGAGTCACGGCCTACATCTTCAGCGTTGGTCGACGCACGCTCGCGCAAGTACTGGTCCCAACGGCCAGCGAGTCCCTGTAGGTGGTGCAGATGGACCTATTCTGTTTCATCCCTGCGTGAAGGGGTCGCCAACTGATGTAATCAGAACCATGGCCGGAACGCGCGCTGCTGTCTTGGATGTGAATGAGACGCTGTTTTCCTTAGACGGTCTCGATCCGCTGTTCGATCGCTGGGGTATTCCTGGTCAGCGTGACCTCTGGTTCGCCCGCACCCTTCGCAATGGGTTTGCTTTGACGGCAGCAGGGGAGTACCGAAGCTTCCCCGAAGTTGCTCGGCAGGCTCTCGTATCGATCGCACCGGACCGGCTTTCTA